>ERZ772958.269-NODE-269-length-22988-cov-12.545110_pt1 | contig 22988 bp, 16 predicted proteins | sample MGYA00580681_ERZ772958 | MGnify/ENA primary metagenome ERZ772958 (study PRJEB29015, sample SAMEA2738089) | human oral metagenome | biome: human oral; feature: human-associated habitat; material: saliva | place: China | collected 2275 ...
CCGAGGCGATGATCTGCTCACGCATACGGCGGATGATGATGGGGAGCTTGTCCGTACCGATATGTGGATGGGCATCGATGAGGATCTTCGGGTCGGCACCGAAGCGACAGAAGACACGGAGGATCTTCTCCACGCTCCCACGCTTCTTGCTACGCGTATAGAGCTTGCCGTCCGAGAAGGCACCCGCGCCGCCTTCGCCAAAGCTATAGTTTGACTCGGGGTCGACGACGCCCGACTTCTCCAGCTGGACGAGGTCACGACGGCGCTGCATGACGTCCTGCCCACGCTCTACGACGATGGGGCGCACGCCCAGCTCGATGAGCCTGAGCGCAGCGAAGAGCCCGCAAGGCCCAGCACCGACGACGACCGCCGAGGGCGCCGACGAGACATCGGGATAGACGAGGTCGGAGAAGTCATCCACCGCAGGCTGCTCGCCATCGAGATAGACTTCGACGGAGAGATTGACGAGGATACGGCGCTGACGAGCATCGATATTGCGGCGGCGCACCACGACCGAGGTGATGGACTCCAGTGGCAGAGTGAGCTCACGCGCTACGGCCTCGCGCAGCGTAGCATCCGACGATGCCTGATAGGGACTCAGCGTAAGAGAGAGGGTGGTCACAGGAAGACGGGATAAAGAGAGGTACGGCAAAAAAGAAACCTCTAAGGGTGCGCCCCCATAGCACAGGTGGCGATGGGGACCTACCCTTAGAGGTGGTAGTGATGCGCCCTTGGATTAGGCAGCCTTCTGACGGCGCTTGTAGAGGTAGTAGCCGACACCACCGACGACGAGAACGCCGAGGATGATGAGGCCGATGATCGAGCTATAGCGCTGGATGGTCTCGGCGAAGAGCTCGGGCGGTACGGTCTTACCGATGAAGTAGCCGAGCAGTGCCAGGACGACATTCCACGCTCCAGCACCGATCGTGGTGTAGAGGAGGAAGCGACCGAGAGGCATACCTGACAGCCCCGCAGGGATGGAGATAAGCTGGCGGATCCCAGGGACAAGACGCCCGATGAGCGTGGAGCTGATGCCGTTCTTCACGAAGTAAGCTTCGGCCTTCTCGATCTTCTCCTGACTCAGCAGGCAGAGACGACCGATGCGGGAGTTGGCGAACTTATACACAATCGGGCGGCCGAGATAGCGCGCCAGATAGTAGTTGATCAGCGCACCTATATCCGAGCCGAGCGTGGCGAAGAGTACGACGAGGAAGATATTCATCTCGCCCGTAGCCGCCTTGTAAGCAGCAGGGGGCACGACGACCTCCGAAGGGAAGGGGATGAATGACGATTCGATCGCCATGAGCACCGTCACCCAGAAGTAGTTCAGGTGATGGAGGATATCTTGGATGAAGCCTAAGGACTCGATCATATCTGTGGGAGGGGACTACTTATTGACCTTCTTCCACGTATCCTTGAGCGATACCGTGCGGTTGAAGACGAGGTGATCAGGGCGGCTATCGGGGTCTACGCAGAAGTAGCCGACACGCTGGAACTGATAGTACTCGCCACACTTAGCCTGAGCGAGGAAGGGCTCGACACGTGCTTCGCGCACGATGGTGAGTGACTCGGGATTGAGGAGTTCGGCGAGTTCCTTGTCCTTAGCCGCCTCAGAGGGGTTCTCATCGAGGAAGAGGCGATCGTAGAGACGCACTTCAGCAGGGACGCTATCCGTGGCTGATACCCAGTGGATCGTGCCCTTGACCTTGCGGTTGCTCTCGGGGCGACCGCTGAGCGTCTCGGGGTCGTACTCAGCGTAGACCTCGACGACATTGCCGTTCTCATCCTTCTTACAGCCCGTGCAGCGCACGATGTAGGCGCTCTTGAGACGCACCTCCTGACCAGGGGTCATGCGGAAGTACTTCTTCGGAGCATCCTCCATAAAGTCCTCGCGCTCGATGAAGAGTTCACGCGAGAAGCGGATCATGTGGCTATCGGAGTTGGGATCTTCGGGGTTGTTGAGGAAGCTCATATCCTCTGTCTGCCCCTCGGGGTAGTTCGTGATAATGAGGCGCACGGGGTCGAGGACAGCCGAGCCACGCAGAGCATGTCGGTTGAGATCCTCACGGACAGCGTGCTCAAGGAGTGCCATGTCGATGATACCATCGTACTTCGTGTAGCCGATCTTATCGATGAAGCTACGGATGGACTCGGGCGTATAGCCACGACGACGCAGCCCACAGATCGTAGGCATACGAGGGTCATCCCAGCCTGCAACGTGGCCCTCCTGCACGAGCTGGAGGAGCTTGCGCTTGCTCATCATCGTGTAGGTGAGGTTCAGGCGGTTGAACTCAATCTGCCGTGGGCGGTAGCCCTCGGGGTGATTGGGCTCGACCTTCTTCAGGAGGTCTATAAAGTAATCATATAGCGGACGGTGCACCTCGAACTCCAGCGTGCAGATCGAGTGCGTCACCCCTTCGAAGAAGTCACTCTGCCCGTGGGCAAAGTCATACATAGGGTAGACGCCCCACTTCGTACCCGTACGGTGGTGAGGCACCTTGATGATGCGGTAGATGATGGGGTCGCGGAAGTGCATGTTCGACGAAGCCATATCGATCTTCGCACGCAGGATCATCGCGCCTTCGGGGAACTCCCCAGCGTTCATGCGACGGAAGAGATCGAGGCTCTCCTCGATAGGACGGTCGCGATAGGGGCTGGCGACACCAGGGGTGGTAGGCGTACCCTTCTGCGCTGCGATCTCTTCGGCCGTCTGCTCATCGACATAGGCGTGGCCTGCGCGGATCAGCTCTTCGGCGAACTGGTACAGACGCTCAAAGTAGTCCGAAGCATAGTAGATATTACCCCAGTGGAAGCCGAGCCACTCGATATCCTCACGGATAGCATCGACGTACTCGACGTCTTCCTTCGTGGGATTCGTATCGTCGAAGCGGAGGTTACACACCCCGCCGTACTTCTGTGCGATACCGAAGTCCATGCAGATGGCCTTGGCGTGCCCGATGTGGAGATAGCCGTTGGGCTCTGGTGGGAAGCGCGTCTGGATGCGTCCATCATTCTTCCCGGCACGAAGGTCGCCCTCGACGATCTGCTCGACGAAGTTCAGGCTCTTCTTCTCTTCCCCACTCTCTGCTGGGGCTACGCTGTTAGGCATGTCTGACATAATGCTGTGTATACTTTAAGAGTATCAGTATCTATTATCCTTTATTATAGGGCACAAAGATACCTAAATATCACGGGAGCACTATTTAGCTATGCTGGCGGCGTGCGCTGAGGAGGCTATTGGTGACGACGCTGAGGCTACTGAGCATCATCAGCCCGCCAGCGAGCATCGGATTGAGCAGGTAGCCCGTGAAGGGATAGAGCACACCTGCCGCCACGGGGATGGCGATGAGGTTGTAGATGCACGCCCAGAAGAGGTTCTGATGAATGGTCCTGAGGGTCGTGCGTGCCAGATGGAAGAAGCGCTCCAAGGCCTTGAGATCGGAGCTACGAAGCGTCACCATCGCAGTCTCCATCGCCAGATCACTCCCGCTACCCATCGCTATCGAGAGGTCGGCACGTGCCAAGGCCGCTGCATCATTGATGCCGTCACCGACCATCGCCACACGACGCCCTTCCTTCTGCAGACCTTCGACGAAGGCCGCTTTCTCCTCGGGACGCACGCTGTCTACGACACGGCTTACTCCGACAGCTTCGCCGACGGCACGGGCAGCACTCGGCCCGTCACCCGTGAGCATGATGACCTCCAGCCCACGAGCACGCAGTGATGCGATAGCTTCGGCCGAGGTGGCACGTATCGTATCGGCGATAAGAATGACGGCCAGCACCTCCCCACTACGGGCAAAGAGGCTACACGTAGCACCCGAGCGCTCACCTTCCTCTAAGGCCTTCAAGGCTTCGGCACTGAGTGCCCCCGAGAGTTCTTCCACGAAGGCACGCTGCCCGACACGATAGGTCACCCCATCGACGACACCTTCCAGCCCACGCCCCGCCTCTTCGCGGAAGCTCGTGGGCTCGGCTACTCCCTGCGTAGATACGCCAAGGGAGCGAACGATAGCCCCAGCCAAGGGATGTGATGAGCGCTCTTCGAGGGCGGCCAAGATGGTAGCTAAGGAAGTGTCCTCCTCAGCGAAGCACCAGCGAATGGCCTTCACTTCGGGACGCCCCTCGGTGATGGTGCCCGTCTTATCCAAGACCAAGGTATCGACATGGCCTGCAGCCTCCAGCGCCTCGGCATTGCGCACCAAGAGCCCTTCTTCGGCGCCACGGCCGATACCCACCATGATAGCGGTGGGGGTAGCCAGCCCCAGAGCACAGGGGCAGGCGATGATGAGCACCGTGACGGCGGCGACAAAGCCGCGCTCCCAGCCGTCCACAGGACTAAGGAAGCCCCATACGACGAAGGTCAAGACGGCGATGAGGACGATCACAGGCACGAAGACTCGAGCCATTCGATCCACGACCTGCTGAATCGGTGCGCGTGACGACTGTGCCTCCTCCACGAGGCGGATGATGCGGGAGAGTACCGTCGCACGACCTACCTCACGGGCACGATAGACGAGCGTCCCCGAGCCATTGAGCGTACCAGCATAGACTTCGGAGCCAGCGACCTTCGCCACGGGAATGGGCTCGCCACTGATGAGTTGCTCGTCAGCATAGGACTCGCCTGAGATGACCTCGCCATCGACGGCGAAGAGTTCGTGCGGCAGGGCGCGTAGCTCCATACCGGGCTCGACCTCACTGACAGGCAGCGTGATGACTTCGCCCGAGGGGAGGAGCTGATGCACAGTCTTTGGCTGACCGCCCATGAGGCGACGCAGAGCCGACGACGTGCGACGCTGTGCACGTGCCTCGAGCACCTTGCCGAGGAGGACGAAGGCGACCGTCGTTGAGGCGGCTTCGAAATAAAGGTGGTGCAGGTGGTGCGCTTCTGGCGCGATGAAGAGGTATTCGCCCAGATGATAGAGGCTGTAGACGAAGGCTACCGAGGTCGAGAGCATCACCAGCAGATCCATGCCCGCCGCCCCAGCACGTAGCTGACGCCAGCCACGCACGAAGAAGCCTGAGCCTGCCCAGATGAGGGTCACAGCAGTGAGGACAGCGGAGATGAGCGACTTCGGGAGCGTCATCGGTGGCCACATCATCAGCACCATCACGATGAGCGAGAGGACGACTGCCACCAGCGTTTTGCGCTGTAGGGCTCGCTCTTCCCGCTGACGAAGTGCCTCCAGCTCGCCCACCTCGGGCTCATCGATGCGCAGGTCATAGCCCATGGCAGCCACAGCTGCGCGGAGCATCTCGGGAGTACACTGCGTCTCATCGTAGACGACAAAGGTCGTGGCTGAGGCGAGGTTGACGGTGGCAGACTGCACGCCAGGCGTACTCTCCAGGGCCTTCGTCGAATGAGCGGCGCAGGCTGCGCAGTTAAGTCCCAGGAGGGGGAAAGATCTCTTGACCATATAGATAGAATGAAATAACTATTAGTACGGGCAAGGGGTACACCTGCCGTCTGCAGATGTACCCCTCACCGATGTATCTCGATGCGGTATGGATAAAACAACCCGTACCGCCTATTCGTTCGGCCCTGCCGAAGCTGGCAGCCTTGCGTTGCTATGCCGTTGGCGCGTCGATGCGGAGCGTGTAGCCAGCGGCCTCTACCGCAGCTCGCAGTGCCTCGGGCGTGCAGTGCTCAGCGTCATAGATGACACTTGCCTCGCCAGCCTCCAGCGAGATAGTGACGGAGCTAACGCCCGCCACAGCCTTGAGGGCTTCGGTAGCACGCGCTACACAGTGCTCGCAGCTCAGCCCCTCGATAGGATAGACGGCAGTCGTCAGAGCGGCAGTCGAAGTGGGCTTCGCTTCGCCTACACGAGCTACGACCTGCTGGAGGTAAGTGGCTTGTGCAGGGTGCTCGGCGACAGTACGCCCGCCGGGCGCTTCATTGACGTACTTCCCTGGGATGGGCACCTTGGTCTTCGCACCCATACGATACCATTCATATTCCACATCCACATGACCGAGGTCGATGGCCTGCAGACCTGCTTCGGAGAGGTCATAGGCGAGGACGGTCGCCGTCTGCCCGAGAGCAATGAGGACAAGGCGTCCCTCTCCATGCTCCTTCGCCAGACGAAGGATCTCGGGATAGCTACCCCATGCATCCGTCGCAGGGCAGAGGACGCGCTTCACGCTACGTGCGCCATCGAAGAGGTCATTGCCGACACCGAGGCGCGACTTCTCGCCCTCGACGAAGAGTAGGTCACGATCCTTCCAGATGGCCTTCATACGCTCGATATACGCAGGATAGTCGCGGATATCATAGCGCCCCATATAGAAGCGGGTGAAGTTCGTATCGTAGAAGTCGTGTTCGCGGGCAAGCTTCTCCAGTGCGGGAAGGCGCATCAGAGCCTCGCGCTCAAAGAAGATACGGTTGTACCCACGGTGGGGGGAGGAGTCCTTGAAGGCATAGGGCACGCAGTTCAGATGGCGCTCCGACGAAGGCACCTGCCACACTTCATAGAGGCGCTTACCGAGCGAAGCATCGTAGTGCTGGAAGGTATCCACCTCTTCGGCTGACGAAGGGTGCTCAAGTTCGTCGAGATAGCGCTGCATGATCTGCAGCTCCCCATCGCCAAAGCGGCTCACCGAGGCACCCGTACGGAGGATCTCATCGAGGGTCTCCCACGAGTCATGCACACGCAGGAGACGACGGCGGTCGGCCGTAGCTCGATACTGCTGGCTATACTTACGCCCCTTCAGAAGCATCCAAAGCTGGACGCGCAGGGAGTCTTTGATCTGCTGCCAAGTCATATATTTCTTGTGGAAAGCTTATTGGTCTGTAGGACAAAGATAACGATATCTAAGGGGAAGCCCACGGAGGGGAGAGGACAGCTCCCTACGATTTGTAAAAACGAAGCAGTACTGGTCGGTGAGTTGAGCAGTACTGGTCACGACGCGAAGTAGTACTGGTCACTATAGCTTACCAGTACTGGTCCGATCAGTGACCAGTACTGGTTGCATTTCTCCCTCCATATAGGCAGCTGATTTCACACTCATACAGAGAGGATAAACGCATTCGGCTCCTCCACCCTACATTGGGTGAAGGAGCCGAATGCCTCGTATGGGACGTAGCTCTAAGGACTATTCCTCTTCGTTGGTGCGGGGCACGGAGGGCGTAGCGGACTTCGCTACGGACTCCTGAGCTTCACGCTGACGGGCAACAGCCTCCTCGTAGCTCATAGGACGAGCAGGACGCTCGGCAGGCTGGACTGCGGGGCGCTCGGGCTGAGCCACAGGAGTGGGAGTAGCTACGGGGGCAGGTGCAGGCTGTGCTACTGGAGCTGGGGTAGCTGCAGGCACTTCGGCAGGGCGAGCTACGGGAGCCGTCTCCTGCTGGGGACGCTGCTGGCGCTCCTGCTGACGGGGACGGCGGTCCTCACGCTGCTGACCTTCGGCGGACTGCTGCTGGCTACGCTCGGGGCGATCATTGCGCTCAGGACGCTCGGCACGGGGCTGACGCTCGGCGGGTGCTTCGGCAGGCGTCGTAGCCGCAGGCGCTACCTCAGAGGCAGACTGCTGAGTAGCTGCGCTATTGCGCTCGGGACGCTCCTGACGCTCCTGACGCTCCTGACGCTCGGGGCGCTGACGGCGGTTGTTGCCGTTGTTATTACCGCCGTTGCCATTATTATTGTTGCCACCATTACCATTGTTGTTACCGCTGTTATTACCATTGCCACGGCCTTCGCGAGCAGGGCGCTCGGACTGGTCATTGTTACGCTCTTGGCGATTCTGCTCACGGCGCTCGCCACGCTCCTGGCGGTCATTACGCTCTTGACGCTGCTCACCGCGATCATTGCGGTCGTTGCGTTCGCCACGCTCCTGACGGGACTGACGACCACCGCCCTGCTGACCTTGGTTGGACTGCTTCTCCTGAGGCTGAGTAGGAGCTGCAGGCTGTGAGGAAGCGTCCTTGCCGTCCTTGCCCTCGCGGTTCTTCTTGCGCTTGCTACGAGACTTCTCACGCTGGAGGGCCTCATCATCTGGGCGCTGACGAAGTGAGCCACTGCGCTCACGACGGATGGACTGGAGGTTGAGGTTGAGGGCCTTCACCGAGATCTGGATCTCCCAGATACAGATACAGAGCGAGAGAGCGAGTAGGACCATACCGACACCGAAGACGACGCCACCGGCGAGGTTCCACTCGAGGTAGTAGAGGAACATAGCCACGAGCGAGACCAGCAGGCTCGATGCACCGAGCACCTGCATCCAGCGGATGAGGTCGAGACGGCGGTAGAGATTCTCGATCTGCTTGAGGGAGGTAGGCTCACTTTCGGGGTTGCTCTCGTAGCGCTCCTTGAGGTTGCGCACTGTGGAGGCATAGGAGAGGAAGCGGTTCGTATAAGCCAGGAGGATGAGAGAGATCGCCGAGAAAAGAAGCGGCGGTGTAGAGAGATTGAACTCAGTAGTCATAGGATATGATGTGAGTGATAGGGATGTAAAAAGGGAGGGATTTGGGGGGATTAGAAACGCGGGGGAAGGAGGGCCGCAAGACGGCGATGGAGGATCGAAGCTAAGAGATGCTTAGCCACGGTGAAGTCCACCTCGTGGCCCACTTCGCCAGCGATAGAGGCGACCTTGCCTTCCTTGAAGCCACAGGGATTGATGAGCTGGAAGGGAGCGAGGTCGGTATTGACATTGAGGGCGAAGCCGTGCATCGTGACGTAGCGGCTGCTCTTCACGCCGATAGCACAGATCTTACGCTCGCGCTGGGGATCGCCGACATCGAGCCACACGCCCGTAGCACCGTCCTTCAGCCCCGACTCGATCTTGAAGAAGGAGAGAAGCTCGATGACCGACTGCTCCAGTAGCTCGATATAAGCCTTCAGCCCGAGACCGAAGCGCTCCAGATCGAGGATGGGGTAGCCGGTGATCTGCCCAGGGCCATGGTAGGTGACATCACCTCCGCGCTCGACGGAGAAGAAGTCGTAGCCATTCTCACGGAGGAAGTCCTCGCTCATCAGCATATTCGTCGCATCGGCATGGAGGCCCATGGTGAAGACGGGATTGTGCTCACAGAAGAGGAGGAAGGACTCCGTGGGGCGGTGCTCGTGCTTAGCCTTCAGCTGGGCTTCGAAGAGCTCCTTCTGCAGTGCCCACGCATCAGCATAGGCGATACGACCCATATCGCGATAGCTATAGGGCTCTACATACTCTGGGAGAGGGAGGATACGGGGGCCCGCTTCGTCGACCACGATATACTCTTGGTCGTAAGCAGGCTGCAGATCTTCGGGGAGCATAGCCTCCAGCTGGGCATGCGAAGGGGCATGGTGCGAGAGGTGCGTGAGAAGGGTCAGCTTGGGACGAACGGCAAGCTCAGGTAGCAGGCGCTCAACATCCTCCACCGACTGGTGGCTGGGGTGCGGACGCTGATAGCGCAGGGCATTGATGACGAGGAGCTGTGAGCCGCTGACCTTAGCCCATTCGCTGGGCTCGATAGTCTTCATATCGGTGATGTAGCTCACCTCGCCGATACGATAGCCTACGATAGGTAGCGAGCCATGTGCCAGAGAGATAGGCGTGACACGCTCACCGAAGAGCTCGAAGGAGGCATCACTCCCCTCCTCTATCGGGCAGAGGGTGAAGCGAGGCGTCCCTGGGTAGGGATGGTCACTGAAGACGTAGTGCATACGGGCACGCACCGAGTCGAGGACGCGCTGCTGCCCGTAGATGGGGATATCCTGACGCCACGCGATGGTACGCACATCGTCCAGACCGAACGTGTGGTCGTAGTGCTCGTGAGTCAAGAGGATAGCATCGATACGATCGATACCGAGACGTGTGGCTTGGTAGTGGAAGTCAGGGCCACAGTCGATGAGGATACGCTTCCCACCCTCGGTGATGATGAGGGCAGAGGTGCGCAGACGACGGTCACGAGCATCCGAGCTATGGCACACAGGGCAGCCACAGCCTACCTCGGGGATACCAGTGCTGGTGCCCGTACCGAGAAGAATTACCTTCATGTAAGTAGGAGGGAGAGCTACCACGGCAAAGAGAGACCTTCTCTATCGAGTGAGAGAGGGTGCGTGGTAGAGCGAGTAGTTAGGTGAATAAGCAGCGAGGTGAAGGGTGGCTATCTAAGAGATGTACCTCACCTCAGGGGTGATCTGTAGGCCAAAGCGCTCTGCGACCTGCTCCTGCACATACTCAGCCAAGCGAGCGATATCCTGCCCCGTAGCTTCGCCATCAGCATTGACGAGGACAAGTGCCTGACGCTCATAGACGGCGGCATGCCCAAGACGATAGCCCTTGAGACCACAGCGGTCGATGAGCCAGCCTGCGGGGACCTTCACCTGTCCGTCGGGGAGGTCGTAGTGTGGCGCTTCGGGATAAGCTTCACGAAGGCGCTCAAAAGCCTCGGCCGAGATGATGGGGTTCATGAAGAAGCTACCAGCATTACCCAAGACCTTCGGGTCGGGGAGCTTCTCTTGGCGGATGCGGATGACCTCGTCACGTACATCGCGGGAAGTAGGCGTCGCCGTGCGAGCCTCCACGCGCTGACGGAGGTCAGCATAGTCGAGCTTCAGATGAGGGTGCTTGGAGAGACGTAGGAGGACGTGGGTGACGATGTAGTCTGCTGCCTCGGGCTCCTTGAAGAAGCTATGGCGATAGCTATAGTTGCACTCCTCGACAGCGAAGTGACGCACCTCTCCCGTACGACGATGCACCGTATGCACCTCGCGGATGACCTCGCAGATCTCAGCGCCATAGGCTCCGATATTCTGCACAGCGGCAGCACCGACTTCGCCTGGGATGAGGGAGAGGTTCTCGACGCCGTAGAGCTCGGCTTCGGCCATCTGGGCTACGAAGTCGTCCCACTTGACGCCTGAGCCGACGAGGAGGTCGACCGTATCGGCCGTCTCAGCGCAGCGCTCGATGCTTTGGATCACCGAGTGTAGTACGATCCCATGAAAATTGGTGAGGAAGAGCAGGTTGCTTCCCTCACCAATAGTGATACAGCGACACTCTTGGAAGTACTCGTCACGGCTCAATAGCTGTAGATCCTCGATGCTGGCGAAGGGGATAAACCAATCAGCCTGGGCATCGACACCGAAGGTATTGTGCTCACGTAGCGAGTAGTTCTGTAGTATCTCCATATAGATATAGGTAGCCCCGCCCCAGGAATTGGGGCGGGGGCTATAAAGTCTGATTAGTTATCGTTTTCCAGGAGCCATGCATCCTTGAAGTCAGGAGCAAAGCGAGCCTTGATAGCGTCACGGCTAGCAGCAGCTTCTTCGCGCGTATCGAAGCTGGCTACGATGACACGCAGCATACCTACGTCGTTGGTAGCGAGGACGGCGCTGTAGCCAGCCTGGACCATACGATCCTTGAGGTTGCGAGCATTCGTAGGATTCTGGAAGCTACCTACGACTACGCTATAGCGCTTCAGACGGGTAGCATCTTCGCCCTGGTAAGTAGTGACACGCTCCTTGCGTACGGTCACGGGGACAGCAGGAGCAGCTGCAGGGGCTTCATACTGTACGGCTGGCGTGGTAGCCTGAGTAGCGACTTCACGCTGCTTAGCCTGCTCGTAGGCCTTACGATAAGCGCTCTTCTTCGCACCGCAGGAGCTCAGCGAAGCAACTGCCACAAGTGCCAGAGAGGCCAAGAGGATCTTCTTCATAATTCTCATTCTATGATTATGGACGTGATACAATGTATTGTAGACCAATGTCTACAAAGATAACAAATTGTCAGGACTGGGTAGCGGGGCGACGCAGCACATAGTGGCGCACCAGCCCCCATACGTAGAGGTAGTCTTCACGGGCAAAGAGGTAGACCAAGAGGAGATAGGTCAGCCCTAATACTGTACTCCCAATAGATAAACGCCAAAAGTCGGCAAGTGATGATAATGCATAGGTATCTAATCCCCAAAGAAGGCCTCCGGCAGCCGCACTCATCAGCGCAAAGGGGAAGAGTTCGCCCAGCTGCTGGCCGAGGGGATAGTCGATGAAGCGACCCGAGTAATGGCTATTGATAAAGAGGTAGATCACCTGCGTGATCGCCGTACTCCACAGCAGGCCAAAGATACCGAACTGCAAGCCGATAAAGGCCGCAGCGACCCCGATGATGCGGCGGATAATCTCCAGACGCAGGTGCAGGTCACTACGCCCCTTAGCCTCGAGGAGATTGATGTTATACGAGTTGATAGGGAAGAGAATCCCGCAGATACAGAGGATCTGAAAGTAAGGTACAGCTGCCATCCACTTATCCCCATAGAGGAAGTGATAGAGGGGATGAGCCAAAACGATGAGCGTCATCATCAGCGGGCAAGAGAGCTGGAATAGAAGGCGCATCACACGACGATAGCCCGCACGCAGGCGCTCCTTATCATTCTGGAAGCGCACAAAAACGGGGAAGGTCACCTTGTTGATGGGGTCAGCGATGACCGAGACGGGGACGATATATAGAGCATTGGCATTACCATAGAGCCCGAGGGTCGACAGCGAGAAGTAGCGTCCGATGAGGATCGTCATCAGGTTGTTGTACAGCGTGGTGATCAGCCCTGCACCGACCATACGCGAGCCATAGCCAAAGTGAAGCTTGAGCTTCTCCATGCTGAAGATCAGCTTAGGCCGCCAAGGAGAGAAGCACCAGTATCCGATGAGGCGCACGATCGAGTTGGCAAGTCCCATACCTACCAGCGCCCAGTAGCCATAGCCAAAGTAAGCCATCACGATACCCGTCAGCCCAGACAGCACGCCCGTAGCGAGCTGGATAAGCATGTCCTTGCGGAACTCCATCTGACGCCAGATCAAAATCCCCTGGATACTGCACAGCGAGTTGATGACCACGCTCAGCGAGATCACACGCAAGACGGACACTAAGATGGGATTGCGGAAGTAGTCCGCGATCCATGGCGCTGCGATGAAGAGGATGAGGTAGAGCAGGCTACTCATCCCGATGTTGTAGTAGAAGATCGTCGAGAGGTCGGCATCATCGACACGCTCCGAGCGCGTCAGCGAGCTCCCGAAGCCAATATCGGCAAGCTGGGCGGAGATAGCGAGGAAGATACCCAGTACAGCGAGCGTACCGAAGTCCTCCGGCACCAGGAGACGCGCCAGAGCGAGGTTCACCACGAAGGTGGTCACACGCCCGACGATCTGCTGGATTGTTGACCAGCCGAAGCCCGAGACAGACTTCGCCTTGAGCTCTGCGACGTCGTTCGTGAGTTGGCCTATAGCCTCCGGCTCGGGAGTAGGTATATTCTCTTCCATCTATATGATAGGATACTATTCTTCAGAAAGGGTGGAGTCGGGGTCTTCGGAGAGGAGGGTCACTCCGTAGAGTTGCTCCAGACGGGAGCGGAGCTCAGCGGCACACCCCTGGCGCTGCTCAAGCTCGAGGAAGCAGGACTCTCTGAAGTCCTGCACAAGGACACGAGCCTCGGTCTCCTTGACGATGCGCATCACGGGGCCTATCAGCTCATAGCTGAAGGTCAGGCGAATGCGCTCAGTAAGGATGCACTCACGACGGGGCGCATCAGTGAGAGCAGCCAAGGCTGCTTCGCGATACGCCTCAATGAGGCCACTCGTACCAAGCTTCACGCCACCGAAGTAGCGCACGACGAGGACGATGACCTCCGTCAGCCCCAGCGAGACGAGGATACCATGAATGGGCTTGCCAGCCGTCCCCGAGGGCTCCCCATCATCATTCGCACGATAAGGCTCGCCTGTAGGTCCCAGGCGATAAGCCCAGCACACGTGGCGGGCATCGTAGTAGCGGGCACGCACTTCGCGCACACGCTCCATCGCCTCCTCCTCGGTCGTCACGGGATAGGCGTAGGCGAGGAACTTACTTCTCTTCTCAGAGAACTCTCCTTCGCTGGGCTCGGCGAGCGTCCAATAGCTGTCGCTGATCTCTGTCGTCGGGCTCACTTAGGCAAAGAGGTGGGAGGCGTAGATATCGAGGGCCTTGCGCGTAGCATCGAGGCGCTCGGAGAGCTCAGGGCTCGCAGCAACCAAGGGTAGGCGCAGGCTATTGCTGTCGATGAGACGCATGAGATAGAGCAGGGCTTTGATCCCGACGGGATTGCCCTCCTGGAAGAGCTGGGTATTGATGGCGCGCATCTCCGTCTGGATCATGTCGGCCTCATTGATATGCCCCTCCATAGCCAGGTGCGTCAGGTGGGAGAAGAGACGGGGATAGGCATTCCCTACTACAGAGATCACGCCCACAGCACCATTCTGGATGAAGGGCACGGTGAGTGCATCATCGCCCGAGAGGACAACGAAGTCCTCGGGGAGCTCGCATGCGGTGATCTGAGCAGCCTGCTGAGGATAGCCCGAAGCCTCCTTGATCCCGATGATATTATCGAAGTCACGTGCCAAGCGCACGACGGTATCGGGTGCCATATTTACCCCGACACGTCCAGGCACATTGTAGAGCACCAGCGGTAGTGGGCTCGCCTCTGCCAAGTGTGCGAAGTGGCGGTACATCCCCTCCTGCGAAGGCTTGTTGTAATAGGGCACTACCGAGAGGACGCCCGAGAGACCACGGGGGTCAAGCTCACGGAGGCGCTCTGCCGTCTCGCGGGTATTATTACCCCCAAGGCCTATCATCAGCGGGCAGCGTCCTGCGACCTGCTCGACGACATGGTCGGTGACTCGCTGGCGCTCCTCGCGCGTGAGGCAGGGCGACTCGCCCGTCGTCCCGTGGATGACGATGAAGTCCGTAGCCCCATCACGGAGCAGATGTTCGAGGAGGCGCTCCAGACTCTTGTAGTCGACCTCTTGCGATTCGGTGAAGGGCGTGACCAGCGCCACACCCATACCGCGGAAGGGATGCTTACTCATAGCTTATCGTTCTATGATCAATACGTTGGGAGGGGAATCCCCTCACACAAAGTTAAGTATTTTACCTATCTACTCATATGCATCAGTCCCCACACCCTAAGGAAGAGTGCGGGGACTGACATCTTATACCTCATATATAGGAGGTACTATTGAGAGAGAACGAATTAGTTCCCTGAGGAGTCGAGACCGTTGTTACCCTGGTACGTCGTAGAGTAAGCACGCAGAGGCTGGTAGGTAAAGTTACGGAAGACGCCACGTTTGTCATCATTAGCAATAGCCGGATTACGCCAGAGAGCGAGGATACCACCATTGTAGCCGTTGTAGCTATAGAAGCGGTTGACGCGAGAGAGTCTGGTGACGTTGTTGAAGACGTTGTTACCGTAGTCTACGACAGCCTGACGGTTGTTGCCGAGGTTCATCACAGCCTTTTCCCACTCACCATCGATTGCCCCCCAGTGGAGGAGCTGGATACCCTGGTTCGTAGCGTGACTAACCACAGTGGTATAGGGCTGCAGGACCAGAGACTCCGAGATATTGTTCATCGTCTTGGCGTTGAGCAGTACACGAGTGACGAGGTCACGCGTAGCCTCAGCGTTGGCGAAGAAATTATCCCCCTCCTGGATGTAGGTGAAGGGACGGGCAGCTCCACGAGTCACGAGCAGAGGTGTCGTCATCACATTGCCATAAAAGTACTTACCGAGGTAGATAGACTCCATGACGAGAGCACCTACGTAGATGTTACCATCACCACCCTTAATAGAGCGGGTGCGGTAGCGCATGACCGTCTGGTACTTACTGCGGGGCTGAGCACCGGTAGCAGCATTACGAGGAGCGATGTAGAGCTGGCGGTAAGCCTGACCAGTCTCACCTTCTCTGTGAGGCTGATCCTTCCATGCGTAGTCAGCACCGACAAACTCAGCGCTCGAGAAGTCTGACGTATCATCATTCGTAGCCTTGTAGGGAAGCAGCTCCTTGTAGATGTGGGCACGATAGTCTACACCCGAAGCACCCTTAGCAAACGCATCACTGAAGTCCTTGAAGCGATGGCTATTTGCATCTACGCTAAACTCAATCGGGTTGAGGAGGCTGGTCAGGTTGAGCCAAGCCTTATCCATCACGAACATCTTACCCTGAGAGGTCGTCACATTGCCATTGAGCACTTCTGCAGCCTCGGCAGAGGATACCAGAGGCACATCGGTGATAGCATTGTAGATGGCAGGATTATTCGTAGAGCCATTGAATGCAAAGTGCTTCCACATACCATCCTTCTTGAAGAGATAGCCCTTATCGAGGTAGCCGAGAGCCTGACGAGGCTGCGTGTAGAATTCGCAGTTCAGCGTGTAAGCCTTACCGTCTACAGGAGAGAAGTTGGCACCACCGATAGGAGCGACGCTATAGTTCGGACGAGCGATGACGCGACCACCAGCCTGAGCATTCTGGGCGTAGATGTGGATCAGACCCGTACCAGGATCAAGGAGCAGATCCTTGTCCTTGAACTTATTTGCCGATGCTGGAGCTACAGGAAGAGCGTCACCCTTATACCCCCAGAAGATCACAGCCTTATCGGAGCGAGCACCACCATGAGCGACGGTGAAGCCAGCTGAAGCGAAGTCCTTATAGAAGTAGGTGTAAGCCTTACCCCCATTGACAGCCGTACTGTACTCACTTGTGTACTTGGTAGCTTCCGTAGTCAGCTCCGTAGCAGAGTTCTTCGAGCCCTTGAGCTTGAGGAGCGCAGGCTTCGACTCGTTGTTAGGACCGAAGTAGTTGTTCGTAACCGCGGTGATCCCGTCGAAGGTAACATCCTGGTCCATGTTGTTACGGAAGGTAACGAGCAGGAGCGAACCCTGAGGCTTCAGCTGGCTGACGGCGTTAGAGACAGGGAGGAGCGTACCATTGGTGATCTTAACCTGAACACCCGTAGAGGCATAGAGGACAGGGATGTTGACGGGAGTAGACGCAGCCGAAGAGAGGCTGATTTCCTCCATCACGGGGTCAACAGTGAAGCTTTCCTTCGAAGCGTCGTAGCCCGTACCTCCGGTGTACACCGTAAGCGTACCGCTAGCAGAAGCCAGAGCAGTAGCCATACCTGAGGACAGACCAACATTCGCGCTGTGGCGATAGCGACCGAGGGATGCGTCGTAGCTCATCGTAGAGGCTACGTTTTCGACCAGCGAACCGCACTCAACGTGCAGGACAACATCGATCGTGGGGTTAGCCGCGATGAAGTTAGCGCGCAGAGCAGAGAGGACCTTCTGCTTCGTAGCCGTCACATTGAGATCATCGTCGAGCTCGGCATTAGCACCATCCTTCACAGTGATAGGGCTCTGGGGGCTATTGAATGCGCGAGCACTCTTAGCAGTCTGAGGATCGACGAATTCACTTACCTCAGCATCGAGCTGGAGAGGCACATTGACACGGGGGCCATTATCGACTGCCTCCGTATTGATCTTGCTTGACTGGGGTTCGTCCTTGGCGCAAGAGCCGAGAAGGAAGAGACCACAGAGAAGAGAAGTAACAGTGAGTAGATTAAGCTTCATTTTGTCTGGGTTAAGAGGGTTTTAATTCAAAAATACAATGAAGAGAGGCGCCTTACTAGAGAGCTTCGCCTTCTTCGAAGTCATCAAAGTCTGCATCACCGGAGAACTGGACACAGATATCCATAGGAGCTGCAGAGAGCTTGAAAGGATCAGCCACAGGGGCTTCGTAGGGAAGTTTGTTTACGTTCATATAATCTGATTTAGTTGAGCTAAAATTTGGTGTTCGGAGCCTCCTCGTCTGCGCTCGGCAAGCCTATAGAGTAGACCACTTGCCAGGAGGACAGAGACTTTATACAGCATACATGGCCGAGGAAGCATCCTGCAAAATTTGCCACAAAGATAGTAAAAAAAAATAAATCACAATACCGAGGCAAATAAATTCGTTGTGCACAGCCAACAATCCCCCCCCCCCGAGATCAAAGCCCTCAAGTAACTAATACTCACCACACACCAAGGGAGCGAGAGCGCATCCCGCTCCCTCTCGGTACGCGCTAATCTACGTGACGCAGCCCCCCCCCCACCACACTCACATATAAAATCTCCTTTACAGAGCTACTACTCCTCTCCACAGAGAGGGGAAAAATGAATCAGTACTGGTTCGCGAGCGGACCACTACTGGTCACGACGCCGACCAGTAGTGGTAACTGACACCAACCAGTACTACTCCGCTCACCGACCAGTACTGGTCGAAATACTCCCCCACAACACGCCCCCTACCCCCCCTCATAGAGAGCGCACTACACCGGGGACAAAAAGGAAGTAGACTATAAGGATAGCAAAGCATTCTTGGGCAGAAGCGAAGCCCCACACACAGGGCGCGGTAGTCCAGTCTATAATCGTTATATTTGTAACAAAGAGGGGAAGCTGACTCCCAGCCTCCCCGACTATCAAGCAAATACCTATGGAACGGATCATCCCCCATGTCACCAACGAGACGGCTCGCCTCCGAGCTGTCGTCCTCGGGCTCCCCGACAGTCTGGGCCCCATCCCCACCCTCCAAGAGACCTATGATGCCAAGAGCTACGAAGCCGTAAGCCGAGGGATCTTCCCCAGCGAAGCTGATGTGCGGCACGAGATGCAGTGCGTCCTCGACGTCCTCGATCGCTACGGCGTCCGCACGCTGCGTCCCGCCCCACTCACCGACTACAATCAGGTCTTCGCCCGTGATGTAGCCTTTACCATCGACGACACCCTCTTCATCTCCAATCTCATACCCGACCGCGAGCGGGAGACCGAAGCCTTCGCCAGCTCGATCTTCCCCCTCATCGATCCCGCACACATCGAGTCCCTCCCCGAGGCCGTCCATACCGAGGGTGGCGACGTGCTCCTCTATGACGATATTCTCTTCGTCGGGGCGTACTTCGGCGATGACTACTCCAGCTTCAAGACCGCCCGCACGAACCGCTACGCTATCGACTTCTTCCGCGAGCGCTTTCCCCACAAGCGCGTCGTGCCCATCGAGCTACGCAAGCACGACCGCGAGCCTGCTAAGTCCGTCCTCCACCTCGACTGCGCCTTCCAGCCCGTGAGCCGTGGCCGCGCACTCATCTATCGTGAGGGCTTCCTCCATGAGCGCGATGTCGCCCTCGTCGAGGAGATCTTCGGCCGTGACAACCTCTTCGGCGTCACCCCCGAAGAAGCCTACTACATGAGCACGAACGTCGTCTCCCTCTCACCCGATGCCCTCATCAGCGACCGCCACTTCACCCGACTCAATGCCCACCTGCGCGAAGCGTGGGGTATGACTGTCGAAGAGGTGCCCTATCAGGAGATCTCGAAGATGGGTGGCCTCCTGCGCTGCTCGACGATGCCGCTCATCCGTGACTAAGCGTCCGTAGCACCGCCCGCTACCCCACCCTCTACACACAGACAAAACGACCGTCGCCCCGGCACTCCTCCGTCAAGAGGAGCACCGGGGCGGCGGTGCGTTTAGCTTAGAGCTATGCGGGTGGGCTTAGTTCTTCTTGTACTTAGACCAGTCGACGTTGCGCATATCACCCGAGGCTGCGATCTCCTGATGGAACGCGAAGCAAGCATCGAGGTTCTGAGGCGTCTGACCCTTCACACCGAGGTTGAGGTAGTCACGCAGCAGCTGCTTGTAGTCGGGGTGTACGCACTTCTCGATGATCTCCTCAGCACGCTGACGGGGGCTCTTACCACGGAGGTCAGCGATACCGTACTCGGTGATGATGATCTTCACAGAGTGCTCGCTGTGGTCGAGGTGCGAGACCATAGGTACGAAGGCCGAGATCTTGCCGTCCTTAGCGGTAGAAGGCGTGGTGAAGATCGAGAGATAGCCATTGCGAGCGAAGTCGCCAGAGCCACCGAGACCATTCATCATACGCGTACCGTTGACGTGCGTCGAGTTGATGTTACCGAAGATATCAGCTTCGAGAGCCGTATTGATGGTGATGACACCGAGACGACGGACGATCTCAGGGTTGTTAGAGTATTCCTGAGGACGCAGCAGGAGCTTGTCCTTGAAGAAGTCGAGGTTGCCGTAGATCTCCTGGATGACAGGGCGCGTCACAGAGAGCGAGCAGCCGCTGGCGAACTTCACGCGACCCTTCTTCATCAGCTCGATGACAGCGTCCTGGATGACTTCGGTGTAGACCTCGAAGGCAGGGATCTGCTTGTTGTCACCGAGAGCGCCGAGGACGGCATTAGCCACGTTACCTACACCACTCTGCAGGGGGAGGAATTCCTTAGGCAGGCGACCAGCCTCCATCTCAGAGACGAGGAACTTAGCCACGTTGTCACCGATAGCCTTCGTGACATCATCGAGGGGAGCGAAGGCACCTTCGTCATTAGGCTCGCTCGTACGGACGACACCGACGATCTTAGCAGGGTCGACCTTCACGAAGGGCTGACCCACGCGATCGCTGGGGCTATACACGGGCATATCACGGCGATGAGGAGGATCGAGAGGCTCAGCGATGTCATGGATACCGCGGATTTCCTTGGGGTGCTTGTCATTCAGCTCGACGATGATCTTGTCCGCCAGGCGGCAGATCGTGGGGAGGATACCGACACCAGAGGTGGGTACGATCTCACCGTCTTCGGTGACGTCAGCAGCTTCGACGATAGCGACGTCGATCTTGCCGAGGAAGCCATAGCGGAGCTCCTGAGCGAGCATCGAGAGGTGCATATCGAAGTAGGGGTGCTCACCAGCGTTGATGCCGTTGCGCATATCCTTGTTCGACTGGTAGGGCGTGCGGAACTTCACTGCGCCTGCGCGAGCCAGTGCGCCGTCGAGACGGTCGCCCGTGCTGGCACCAGTGAACATACCCACCTTGAATGGGCGGCCTGCAGCGTGCTCTTCTTCGGCGCGCTTAGCGATAGCTCCAGGTACGACCTTGGGGCAACCTGCGGGGGTAAAGCCGCTGAAACCAATGTTGTCGCCGTCCTTTACGAGTGCGGCTGCTTCGTCAGCTGTGATAAACTTCAAAGCCATGATTCTTCGATTATAGTGTGTTATTAGTGACTTATCTAAAGCGAAGCGACGGGCACACGAGTGGGTGTGGCCGCGGGCTTCCTGCCCGAGGTCCCTCCGTAGTGACCCATCCTAAGGGCAAATTTAGGAATTAATTCGCTATTTCTCGTGCCCCAAGTGCTTCTTGTAGAGGTCGGGTCTCAGACGCTTCGTACGCTCGAGGGCGCACTCCATCTTCCACGCTTCGATACGGGCGGCGTGACCACTGAGGAGCACGTCGGGCACCTTCCACCCCTTGTAGTCGGCAGGGCGGGTGTAGATAGGTGGCGCGAGGAGGTCATCTTGGAAGGTATCAGAGAGCGCACTCTCTGCGTCGCCGATGACGCCAGGCAGTAGGCGCACCACGGCATCCACCATGATAGCAGCAGGTAGCTCACCGCCCGTGAGGACGTAGTCCCCGACGGAGATCTCACGTGTGATGAGGTGCTCACGGATGCGCTGGTCTATGCCCTTGTAGTGGCCGCAGAGGATGATGAGGTTCTCCTGCAGGCTCATCTGGTTAGCGATACCCTGATCGAAGGTCTCCCCATCGGGCGAAGTAAAGATCACCTCATCGTAGTGGCGCTGACTCTTGAGGTCGGCGATAGCACGGTCGATCGGCTCGATCTGCAGGATCATCCCTGCCTCCCCCCCGAAGGGATAGTCATCGACACGGCGCCACTTATTCGTAGCATAGTCACGGATATTGTGGACATGTAGCTCGAGGAAGCCCTGCTGCTGGGCACGACCGACGATGGAGTGCTGGAGCGGGCTCTCGAGGAGCTCGGGCACGACGGTGAGGATATCTATTCGCACGTAGGGATATGCTTGTTTGATCGGGTTAGGCGGAGGGAAGGGGGTTAGTTCTTAGGCGCGGGATCAGCGAAGTAGGTGTAGCTGATATTCGCCGTGTAGGTGGTCTTCGTCTTAGCGACCCCCTTCTCGACGGTGACCTCCATCTTCGTGGGGAAGCCCTCGGTATTGGTCTGGGTGTACTTCACCTCGTAGTAGTAGCGGTCGATGAGCTTGAGCAGGGGGAGCTTGTGCTCCTTGTCGGCATCATACTCAGCCTGCGTACGGGGGCCATGGGTCTCGCGAAGCTCGCGGACGATGTCGCCCGTATCGCCATAGGTGTAGGTCGAGACGGTAGCGCCATTGGGCTTCTTGAGGTCCTGCTTAGCTACGCCCACTGAGGTGTCGAAGGTGTGGATCTCTTCGAAGAGCTTACGTCCGTAGTAGTCCACACGCATACGCGCCTGCTCGTGGTAGAGCACACCCGTACCGCCGACAGCCTTGGGGTCGGTGACGAGGGTGAAGGTGCGGGACTCGATGATGGGGTCCATGTAGGTGTAGTTCGTGCGCAGGACGGTCTCCTTGGGATTAGCCCCTCCAGCAGAATAGTCGTAGACGGTGCGGACGACACGGCTCAGGCGCGAGCCCTCGAGCTCATGCGTCACGTCGGCGACGAGACGACCTTGGGAGTCATATTCCTTGTAGTTGCTGACGTAGCTGACCTGCGGAGAGAAGGGGCGGTAAGTGTACTTCGTCTCGGTGCGCTCCTTCGTGCCGGTGGCGGTGAGCTTCTCGACGACCTCACTGACGCGGTAGCCCTGCTCATCGTAGGTATTCGTCGTCGTCTCGATGGGCTGCAGACTGCCACCCGAAGCGGGGATGCCGTAGACGACCTTCGTCAGAAGGCCACCCGTACGGCGGTAGACCTCTTCGGTGCGCTCCTCTTCGGTGCCTGCAGCAGAGAGGCGGGTGATGACGCGCTTCTCTACCTTACCCGTGAGGGTGGAGAGGGGCTTGATTGATGGGAATTCGGGGGTGTTCTTTCCCTTACCAAGGCAGCTGGGCAGCATCAGAAGGGCTGCTGCCGACAGGGCGGTAAGGCGGCTGATGATTCTATTCATATCGGTCACATCATTAGATGGGGGTGCAGTACTCTCGGGAGAAAGGCTGCGCCCCTACATATATAATAGGTACTACAAAGCTAAGACAAAATGCACATATCGTGCTGTCACTCCCTCAGAGCACAAAGCCCCCAAGCCACAGCTACTCGATGCAGGCAAAAGCACCGCCTCACGATATGCGGGGGACTTCGGGATAGCGAGCGAGGGGATAGCGAGCAGGCTTCGCTATCCCCTCGGCTCTATTTAGATGGAGTGT
>ERZ772958.272-NODE-272-length-22888-cov-10.743529_pt1 | contig 22888 bp, 15 predicted proteins | sample MGYA00580681_ERZ772958 | MGnify/ENA primary metagenome ERZ772958 (study PRJEB29015, sample SAMEA2738089) | human oral metagenome | biome: human oral; feature: human-associated habitat; material: saliva | place: China | collected 2275 ...
CGGAGAACATAGTATATAGTATATGGACTGTTGTATATAAACATATTGATGAAGACAGTTGAAGGCATGAGTTACTCGTGAATATTTGGAGAGGATAGGAATAAAAGATACGCAGTACATTATCGGTCGCCACTTTGACAAAGAGCACCCTCATGTGCATATAGCTTTCAACCGAATAGATAACAACGGCAAGACTATTTCTGATCGTAACGACAGATTCAGAAGTGAGAAGATTTGCAAAGAATTGACCGCCAAATATGGTTTATACTTTGCTGGTGGTAAGGAGAAGGTCAAGGAACATCGCTTGAAAGAACCTGACAAGACCAAGTATGAAATCTATCAGGCGTTGAAAGCAGAAACAGCTCGGTGTAGGAATTGGAAAGACCTTCTTATCCACTTGAAAAAACAAGATATTGATGTCCGCTTTAAGTACAAAGGCAATTCACAGGAGGTGCAGGGAATCATCTTTGAAAAGAACGGCTATTGTTTCAATGGCTCTAAGGTGGATAGGAATTTCAGCTATTCTAAAATAGACTTTGCTCTGCAACAGAATAACAGGGAACACGAACAGCAGACACAAGGAATGATAAACCTCATATCCAATGTTGCAAGTGTTACGAGCGAAATTACCAACAACCTCATAGAAGGAGGATTGGATTTGTTTCAAACTCATGGTACTGTCCCTGCGGAGGTTTACAACACACTCGATAAAAAGAAGAAAAAGAAAAAACGTAAAATACATTTATAACTATGGCTGATAATAATACATTTGTCCTCTTTGAGGAAATCAAAAACAAACTGGAGACAATTTACAGGGAGCTAAAGGAGTTGAAAGAAAAGGAGAATGGTTCTGTTTCCCTCCCTGTTCAATCTACACCAGCACAAATTGATGAGCAGAAGGAACAGGAATTGCTCAATCAGTATGAACAGCGAACAAAAGAAGTGATTAACAGGTATATTGGTGTACAAGTGCGCATCAAGGATGAGGAGGCTAAATCTATGGACAAATTGGTGGCAAGTGTCTTGTCCATGTTACACGAATGGCAGGAGAAGAAAGAGCATCCAATACCGCAGGAACTACTTCACAGGCATAGCTTTGACCTCAAATCCTCGAAAGTCTTTACTTATATGGTAGCAGTATCTGTCCTTTGTTTTGTTTCTTTGGTCGGCAATTACTTCTTGTGGCAAAGTAAACAGCAATACAAGGATGATGCCTTGAAATTCCGTATCATCAGAGTATGGAGAGGTTGCAGCTCAAAGGAAATCCTATGGCTCAATGATGTGTTTGACATTCATCGAAATGAAAAGGTAATCAAGTTAATCAAGGAAAAGGCAGACGGATACGACTTGCAACTAAAATCTAAGGCTGATAGTTTGATGCAGAAGAAATTGAAATAACACTACACGAAGCAAGCCCAACCAAACGAGATATAGGTTGGGCTTGTTATATCCCCATATTATTCTATGATTTCCCAAAAGCCGCCTTTATTGGGACCGACACGGCGAAGGTATTTATCACGCATAGCTTCTATGTTACGAGATATAGAATTTTCACTGATTCCCACATGTTTGGAAAGTTCCGATTTAGAAATATATGGATTCTCTATTATTAGCTTGATGATAGAAAGACGATTTTCTGTTAATTTTTCATTGAGAGCCGCCGCTTTTTTTATCACCTTTTCTATCACCTCTTGATGAGTTTTTATCACCTTTTCTGTCACGTTGATATCCTTTTCTGTCACCTTTTCTGTCACCTTTTCTGTCACCTTCGGTACTGTGATTTTCAAAATAAAATCATCAAGATGGAAGGATAAATGTGATGTACCATTAGCCTCCAACTCCCTACACATACGATCCACACCTTCGCCAAACTCCTTCACAAAGTCGTATGCTTTGAGGAATTGAGCTATTTTAGGATTGCGTGAGAAGTGTGTATGACGAATGTTTGAGGGCTTAACCGTTCCGGGCAATCTGCCCGGCGACTCAAATACCAAGCGATTATCAAACATCTTGATTTGGATTTCCGTACCCTTGATATTGTAGGCACGGTGACAACAAGCGTTAACTACCATTTCTTGTATCACAAACCTTGGGTAATCTCTGTTGGTTACGAACTGTCCATGCTGCCCAAGGAACGTATGCTCCTCTACTTGGGTTTCAAGATAGGCTATCGTGTCTTTAACCTGATCGAGTATCGTTCCTTCAAATGTTACATCCTTAATTATGTTCATCTCTACACCCACTTGTTCCTCTATACCTTTATAGCGAATGAAGCGAGTACGCCCACGAGGAAAGAACTTCTGTGGATATTTACCAAACAACAGAATACAAGCCACACTAACTTGTTCTTCTCCCTTTGTATTGGTAGTCAAGAAACCATTATTCTCTTGTAGATATTGCTTGGACGATTTGGTATAACCAATCAACTCTGTATATCTTTCTATAGCAGCCATATCAATGTCATCAACCGTAGCACCATACACAGCCGTATCTTCATAATAGCGCTCGCCCTTATCATACATCAACTGTATGCGCTCTTCAAAAGACAGCTTCCTGCTTTTATCCCCAACACGCATAAAAGCTTCGTCTGCCTGATTAGCATGTAGTTCAGAACTTGCAGGAATATGCATCAATAAAATATGATTTTCGTTCCCATCCTTATCCATGCATGGTACCAACTCGCTGGTAATAGACACAGAAGGATTACAAAAGTCTAAAGGAACACGCAGCAACTCATTTAACTTTTCCGTATGCTGGTCAATCCCTTCTATCTTCCTTGTCTTGTCAGACACACCGATAGCGATATCGCCACCATCAGCATTAGCAAACGCCACAATGGTAATAGCCAATGCTTTCGGATCAATTTGAATACTTTTGCAGTCAAACGTCTGATCTTCCTTGCGAGTCTGTATTTCTTGTATCGTCATATATTTTTATTTTTGCTATTATGATAGACATCAAAAAGCATGCAACAATTAAAGCTATAATCCTTATTTAAGAAAATGTGATATCTTGCTAAAGTCAACATTCATCAATGTATTGACTACTTCTGTATAAGTCATTCCTAATTGAAGGCCAAATTTGTCAAGAAAAGCTTCAATATCATGTACTGTTTTTCTTCCACTGTTCTTCACCTTAAGTAGGGTAACAGTTGCATCAATTCTGGGTATTTCACCAAAAGTAGAAATACCTAAAACTTTTAGTACTTTCATAGCTCTTAATGGAAGTTCTAACTTATGGATGGGCGTATTGAGTAATTCCGCAACATAAGCGTTGATATCTGCAACATGTCCTGTGCTCTCTGTAAAACTTTCAGACATTACTGCTTTTCTTAATTGCTGAATTTCCTCAATATAGAGTTGAATCTGTACATGTAGTCGAGCATTATCCTTACGGACTTGCTCGTTCTCCTTAACTTCATTTATAAGAAGAAATTTAATCTCTTCCAGTATCTTATTATATAGTTGTCGTATTCTCTCTTGTGTAAGATTATTCTTCTTAGCGACTTCACTTCTAGATCGTCCGTTAGCAAGATCTAGTAATATGGAATAGCTTCTTTGCTCTATTTTATTTTCGAAGATTTCTATGATCTCAAGAACAAGAGAAGACAAATGCCTATTTTCAGAAAAAATATTGCTTCCATCTTCTCCTTCTAGATAATCCTTTACATCTTCTTCTTCAGACAAAGGCAAATCATTAAGTGCGCAAAATAAAATTGATTTGGAGACAGGTAGCTTAACTATACTATCAAGACGAGGCAAAAACTTATTTTCTTTGACACTTGTGCTATCGTAAAGGATTGTTGCATCCAATGGCAACATGATTTCTGGTTCATCGACATTTTCTATCAATCTGAAGTCTGATACTTTATCTATTATATTTGGTTCCTTGTCTATTTGAATCAATACAATGCCATTAGCTACATGACAAAAGCAATAGTCACCAACTGATAAGTCAAGTTCTTTTGAATAATTGCTAAAATTATTTGGTTCAGGTATGTATACCAATTTCAGCATCCTATTTATAGATGCTTCTTCTATAGGAGTCTCAAAAACAATATCAATATTTTCTTCTCTCGTTAGTCGACAAAGAACTGTTTGATCCCAGTATTCACGTGTTCCCTCCAAAACAGCCAGCGTATCGATTAGAAAGTCAGTAAGCCATTCTCCGTTACAATATGTCAACAAGAGTGAAACAAGAGCTTTATCACCTTTTGCCTTACCTCTTCCATATGGAACAGGGGCACAAAGAATAATGTTCGTATTCGGAAACTGATAACTCGTCAAAGATTTTGTATCAACATAACGGAAATCTCGAAAGATAGAATTATTTTCCACTTCGCTATCGATATAAACCGTTTTTACAATATCTCCCTCATGGAGCATACAGATATCTCCTTTCTTAAAAGGAAAGGTATATGTTCTAAGATTTTCGTTTACTTTATTTATATAATAGACAACCATCAATTAAAAAGGCTTGTTTTCGGTGGAATCATCTTGGACAACTTCAACATGAGGCATTCGACTCTTAAACTCAGGGTCGATATTATGACATTGTTCTTTTACGATGCCACGACGATGTATCGCAGGGTCAAGACAATACATTTTAAATTCTGTTTCATTTACATCCTCGATTCGATGCCAGTGCGGGAATAGCAATTTCATATAAGCTGTAGCGATACGCTTCACGGCATTACTATCTCGCACATCGGCTTTTTCTTCAAAGCGAACGAGTTGATCAAATAATAATCCATAGGTATTCTTTGTACGCATTGTATGGAGAATCTCAGAAAAGTATTCCACATTGATAGTCCATCCTTTGAAAATCATGCTTTTGTCCACTCGCGGAAGAAGCCAGCCTTCAATAAAGCAGTGAAAGCGGTCGAGCAATGCCGACTCACGGAAATTTTCTGGCAGGTTGCTGAAATAAAAAGGTGACACAGGCATGTGTTGAGCAGAAAGAGGAATATTACCCATAAGCATCAAGCCACACTCAGAAGAAAACTCGTTATTATCAATAGTAGTTTTTCCACTTTCCAAATATGATTTTAGAGCAGCTTGTATCTCGGCTCGCTCTTGAAAAACGATGGTCTGTATTTCATCGAAGACTGTAAAATCATGATTTTTGATAATACCATTCTGCTGTTTTGTTTTATCAAAAAACAACTTAGCACGTGTCACCTTACCACCACTTACCAACCATCCATACTTTGAAAGATTGCCAAATACATAACTTTTACCTGTTCCTTTAGGAGCCAATTCTATCACATTCAGACGTGGTTCTATGAAAATGAGCAAACGAGTAAGGAACTCCAACTTTTGAGTTAGTGATATAAACCCATCAGGATCATACTCCATGGCAGACAACAAAACGTCAATCCATTCTAGAGTAGTAAAATATTTGCGTGCCTCTGCAAGATACGTAATATCCACAGAACTATAAGGCTTGAATGGTTTATAATCCACCATTTGGATATGGTTTCTTTTGCCATCATCATCTGGTAGTAGACAAAGTTTGATAATGCCCCATTTTTCACCCTCAACAAATTCTCCAGAGTTGCGGGAATATACATATTCAGGAATTAGCCCCTCACGTTGCTTGATGCCATAATCAGGAATGGCAAATTGACGTTCATTCTTAACAATGTCAATGTACACCACAAAGCGAGCCAAAAGCGTAACTTCTTCTCCACTTTGCAGTCTGTCTTTAACACTACCTTGTTTTGCTGGAATAACTTTATCTAAAAACTGCGTGAGTGCCATTTTATCAACCTCACCAGTTTGAATGTTAAGATAGCGTTTCAAAAGGAAATCCTTAACAAACGCAGGAAGGTTCCGCCCAGCAAAAAGACTACCCGTCGATGCGGGGTCTTTGTAAATAGACATTGCCGAAAAATGCTGTCTTATTTTGTTGCAAATTTCTTCTTTCATAAATACTCATTTATTAAAATTCAAACGGATCTACTTCTTGAACGCCTGTTGCCACCTTAATCTTCATTGGGCGAACAACTCCTCCAAGTTGAAGCGTGAAATCTGAAACATTGGCATCTAACATTATATCCTCTGTTTCATATGTATCGCCACTCAGATGATGAACATTATATTTCGCTCCATTATAAAGTACGTAAGGAACATCAGCTGACGGCATATTCTTAATTTCAAATTGTACGCGTGGATTTGAGCCACTTATTTCATAAGTGAGTAGGTTGAACGACCAGTTGGTTGCAGCAGGTACACTTGAAATGATAAAGATGGGTACTAGTACCTCTTCTGGTGTACAGCCACCATGAGCACCTTGTCCGGATGGTATTTTTGCACAAAGTGATTCATGCTTTAGTGCACACAAAGTTTTATTATCCTCCAAACGGAAGTAGCTACTATCCATAGTAGAATCCACCTTTTTGCGAATGGCAATGCGTCCGTGATGGTCGCTATCAACACCAGGCATATTTTTACCATTAAGCAATTGCGACAAATAGGTCAATCCATGATCAGAGATAATCGCAATCTTCTTGCCTATGTATTTCTGCAAAATTTCTTCAATACTTCTTCGTACAATATCTATTTCCTTGATAATTGTAAATGGACTTATATTATCTGAGCGATGAGCCAATGAATCAAGGTCTCCAGCTTTTTCCAATTGAACACCCTGAGGAAGAAGGCGCTGTAGATCTTTCTTATTTATATCAGTCTTGGTAGGAAGAAGAGCACGAGCAATTCTTATTTCGTTGAGAAAAATCTGTTGGTCTTTTCTCTCTGCAATTATGTTTTTAATTAGAGGAACCCAGTCGATCCCCAATCCGTCAATCCAATAAAAAACTTCAATATCGCCACGGTCTTGTAGTAAGGTATATGTGGAACAGAATGAATTGTACCACATATCAAATGAAGACTCTGAGCCATTAAGTTTATTTATAAATTGTTCAATATCAGTTGTGTATCGATTGGAAATCTTAGCTCTCTTATATTGCTCAATGTATGGATTCACCCAGTCTGGGACTCCTGTTGCAACTCCAACACCTTCAGACATATAGGTGTAAAGATCTGGGAAGAACGTTGCGATGTCGTTAAGCGCAATAAGTCCTTGCCCCAACCAACTTACTGCAAATTCTTTTTCCTTGTGTGTGATTCCCGTAAAGTATCTCAAGGTAGCCGTATAACCTATCTTAGTAGGTAAGGTCTGCAAAGATTTAGCAATCATGTTCTCTGCAGCATCTGAAAGTTGAATATTCTTTTGGGCTGCATAGGTAAGGCAGTATTTGCGTACTTCCATTTCCGAAGTAATGTCCGTTATTTCGCCTGCCATTTTCTCTATCAGTTCATTTGTGCCATAATTAGATGTAGCTTTTAGGCATCTGCATAAATAAGTTTCACCATTTTCTTTGCTGGTATAGAAACGTGATAATAGCCATCGAGAAAATATATGAGAATTATCAAACCAAAGACGAATAAAATCTTTAAATGATTCTATGTTATTGATACCAAAGTATTGCTTAACAAATTTCGTGAAGTCAAATTTATTGCTCACATCTATACATCCGGCTAATAAATCCCAATTATCGCCATCATTTGGCAATGGACGTAGGTTGACAAGATCAAGATTCAACCCATCTGTTAGAAACCCAAATGCAGTGTTACAGACTTGATATGAGAAAGCGTTGTCAGGTTGAGCAAAACGAGCATTAGCAAATATTGCTTTCGATTTGCAAATAATTTTCGATGAAACTTGTTGCGTACTATCTTTCCATATATTTAGCCACTCTCGAATGTTGCTTACAATCGTATAGTTAGCCCCCAAACCACTTACCCCAAAATCTGTTTCTTCTGTTAGGATAAGCTTATATGTCAAGTCTTTATCTTCTGATAGCAATCTCCAGATATTAATTTGGCTATCATTCTTGAAAGTATCCATTTTACCTTCAAGACCTACTAGTGGTATATAAACACGCTGATGTTGTTTTTGAGCTTCTGCTGTCGCTTGAATAGCTTTGATAGTCTTTATTAAAGCATCAAAAGATTTATTCTCTTCGTTGTCATAAAAACGAGCGAGTTCAGAGAATGGTGCAATCACACAATCATTAGGACTTTTTTTCTTTATATGTTCCATGATATGGTCCGCTAATTCCACATGCGTAATGAGAAGGTCAGGATAGTTACGATCTATCCAATGATCTACACTCTCCACATGTACACCTTGTTCTGTTTGTAGGAAATCTACAAATTCATAACAGTCACGGAAATTATCGAACAATACAAAGCGAATAGGGTATCTATCAAGCGTAGAAGCACCAACACCTCTCGCCTGTTTGTCGTCCTCAACATGTGCTTTGAGGGCAACCATTTCTCTGAACGGTTCCTTATACATATTTCAACAATATATCGATGACGTAACTTTCTTCTTCGGTAATCATATTTTCAATAGCCTGACGCAAGTCATCGCTATTGTTAATACGGTTGATAGCTTTATTACGTTTCTTCTTCAGCTCGTCAGAACTAACAGTAGACCTGTCTTCAAGAGGCGCAGCCACAATAGTATTAGAAAAATCAGAAGGCGGCAAATAAGGGTCAACAGGTGTTGCCTTTGATATACGCCAATCTTTCAGCTTATCCTTTACCTCTTCTTCTGTCCACATTCCGACTTCACTTTCCAGATGTTCGTGGAGATACCTCTGGGCTTCGTCCACTTCGTCATCTTGCACATTTACATTTTCAATACTTTGCATATAAGCGACAAAGCCTTTGTGAAAATTATCAGCTGAAGGTATTAGCAAATTACCAAAATCAGTTTTTAGCGTATCATAACCATGAATGGTATTTTCCAAAAGATTTGGATTCTTCATACTTTCGGGGTTATTGACAACTTGAATGAGATTATCGATGAACTCCTTCATTTCAGGAGTACATTCCTCAATATACTTTAATGCCCAAAGCGGATAACCCTTATCTTTGCAATATACATGAAGTACAGCCCAGCGTGCATCTTTAAGACTGCTAATGTCTGAATAACCTTTCAACTTATTCAGGCTGAACATTTTAATAAGGCTCTTACAAACTCGTCCTGCTTCCTTACTCTCAAAAATAAAGTTCAACTTATTGCTCGTTCTACCGTTTTCCCATGCTTTAAACATCTCAACGACATCTTCTACAAGATGTTGTGCAGTACGCTGTTTTCCGTTGGTATCAAAAATAATATTGATATACTTACGCATAGCAAATGCGACCATAGCCATCGGTGCATAACTCTGAAAAAGGCCAAAAGGTGCTTCCGTCAATCCTATAAGCTTATCGCCAAGATTGAAACTTTGATTCTTGCTTGTATGCCGACCGCCAAGCCATTCATCTATATAGTCGCATACTTTTTTCAGAGGATGATTAGGTGAGACTGTGTCCTTCCATTCCAAGTTATCGTCTACACTATCTTGTAATAAGAATTCTACATGTCTGGCAGGACCATTGCACTTGTCTATAATCTCTTGTTTTGTGTTGTAATTCAACACAGCGTCTACCGTTGCTTTTACAGACGCTTTTTTCCAGTAAGTCGCACTGAACTTTGTACGTATGGTTTCGAGCGATTCAGGACCATTTGTAAAAATGTTCGGAGCTATGCAGCTATTGATTGTACTGGTCATCTTGCTACCAGAGATAGGCATATTGTCCCCTTTGAGATAGAAGGTTACATTCCCGTTACGCATCTTATTTACCCAGTTTTGTATCATTTCTTCAGCCTGTTTGATATAGGTTTGCTGCTGCTGTGGCAAACTGTGGCTCTGGGCACATTGTGCATTTGCTTGATACTCTATGAAGCGTTCATATTCTTTATCGCCCATCGTCGTCTCAATAACGACGAAAGAAATGGTAGTGAAGCGGTCATCCTTGCAATTTTTCTCTGCAATCTCTTTCAAAAGCAAAAGTTCTTGATTGTTGCGAGCTACCATAATAGCGAGAAAAACTTCATAGGGCTGCGTCTGTTTCTTCGCATTTGCGATATGATTCATTAGGGTATATTCATTACCCTGTATGCCAAAAAAATGGAATGCATATGGGCGTGCCACTTGTGATAAATTTCGTATAAAAATATTGGAGGCTGTACTACCGAACTTAATTACTTGATCGGTAAATAAGAAACTCGAAGTTTTTAATTCTTGCTTTATCTTCTGTATTTCATCTCCTGGCAGGGCTGTGAATAGAATGGAAAAATTGCCGTTTGGCTGGCGCTGAATAATGCTTTTATCATTAAAAAAATCAAGAATGGTGGGCAGATCGTCTTGTACCTTTGTTCCAGAGAAAAGATTATTGATATTCTCTTCACTAGGTGTAACTGTATCGTTGTTGGCTATATTGTTAAGAGCATTAAGTAATAGGATACCTTTGAAAACCTTCAAATAACAATCACCTTGACTTTCTACAGCTAAGTGGTGACTATTATATCTTTCAGTAACGGCACCAAATTTAGTACTATCGCTTTCAAAGAATTCTTGTACATAGTCCCATAGATAATCAGCTGTAATAGTTTGCTCTGCCTTATAGGCTTCGTCATCATCAAGAAACTCGTGCACGGCATCACTAGCCAGAAATTCAAATACACTTCTACTGCTGGATCCAGCTTCACGAGCATAATAAGTTGCAAGATTTGCTGTTGCTGGATGTAGTGGGAATAAATTTTTTATATTTTCTATCGTCTGTTCTGTATCAGTACTGGTGGTGCTGAACATCTCCAATAATTCTGGATGGATGTTAAAGAAACGATCCTGACGCATCATGTACAAGGTATAATTTACAATCTCAAACTTTTTCGACATAATTTTGAATGCCGAAACTGGTTCCATATTGTAGATTATATAGTGATAGCGTCCTTTGGTCTTTTCGCGTTCTTCTTCTTTAAGCGTATTTAGTGCAGAAGGATGAGATATAAACAAGAAGTAAGAGTCATTCTCTGCATTCATCATAGCCTCTGCAAGTTCCTGAAGTTGTACTAACAAACGGGTTCCTATGCTTGAGGTCATTACTTCAGTAAATTCATCCCAAATAATCAATAAACCATTGTAATCAGTTTTCTCTCGAAGGGCATTTTGCACCTCAAATATCCATTGCTTAAGATTATTGCTCTGTAAACGAATATCATAACCTCCTATACGCAAAGCTTGGCGTACACTTTCAAGCACATCTGTATCAGCGGCTCTCAGACGTTGCTTCAGCTTATTAGTATCAGGGGCTACACTTGCAAGCTGAGCACTCTGTTCAATAAGATTTTCCCAAAATTGTGGTTGATTCTCAACATGTTGAACATACATATCAAAGTCTGTCTGTACTGTGATATCAATCTTTGCTGCTGAAAGTGCACGTTTTATTTCACGTTGCATTTGGAGGGATAGGTCCTCCTCATGAGCAATGTTCTGATAGCCATACATATTTACGGGAAAAAGACGCTTCTTCTCTCGTAGTTGTAGTAGGCTGTTGCGCAAAATATCATACTTTTCTTTCTTATATTCATCCTCCACATATTCACGAATATCTTCTATGGGGTCACATAACAGATGTTGAATAACAGCACCGGCATGGCTCTTTCCTGTACCGTATGTTCCAGCAATCCAGATCGACTTATGGTTATCTGCATCGTTGTTGCGTACGGCACTGATTACTTTTTGCAAAACTTCGTTAAACTGATCGTTAGCAATAAAAAATTTCCATTCTCCATTGCTCTCCTCCTTAATATTATAGGCGGGACGCATTTGTCTAAGCGTCACTATTTTACTATATGGCATACGTATATTATTTTAATTATTTGATTGGCTCTATAAAGTAACTAATGATGGCTTCCTTTATCTCGTTTCTTGCGCCTTCGTCTTGTAAAAGCTGCCACAAATCATCATCTAAACTTGCATACTCTACATTCTCACGAAGGAATTTCGCTGAGGGGGTCTTGCCTGCACCTTTTGGTTTGTTATTTGCTTTCCATTTGATTTGATAATAAGATTCACTATTAAGATGAAAAAAAGGTTTATAGAATGGGGTTATGAGATTATATCGTTTAAACGAAATGGCTTTGTTTTGATACGTTTCTTTTAAAATATCGGAATTAAAAGATATCTTGTTGTCTATTATTACTCCATCTTCTATTAAATCGAATAACGCCAATAGAAAAAATGGTTTTGCGTTAGACACTTTCCCCCGATTATTCCCTCGATGGGTACAAAGTACCTCATTCTTATAATATGATAATTTCAGATTCATTATTTGGCAAGTAGTCTGAGACATTCAAAAGCATTCAAGTTCTCACGTAAGGTTATGCCTTCTAGTCCCATATTTAATTCTGCTATTAATACCCTTTCAGAATCACTATTTAAAGATCTAAGTTGAGTTTTCATTTCTTCCTTAGAAATTCCAAACTCCTTATACACTCCAATGTTATTATCATTACTATATAGATCAGAAATATTTAATGAACGAATATTTCTAACCTCTGAGTACTTGTAAAGTGAGTACGCAATTGCTGCACGTTCAACAAATATAAAAGGTTTCTTTTGATATTCATTCTTGTTAATAAAACTGTAAGGTCCAAACTCGCCCAAAGGACTTTCTTTCATTGTTCGTGCGAATGCATAAACTACATTATGTATAGTTTTCTTCCCATTATCGGCATAATCATTTGCAACCAGTTCTTCTAATCCCTGTTGTGAGACAAACGTATTCCACTCAATTGTAGAGTTATACCATGCGACAATAGGGGCTTCATATGAGAGATTTATCCAAATGATTTGCCAAACTAAATTATTATTATCTGCATAGGAGTCCGCAAGAAACCTTCCTAAAGGTGTAATCTCTTTTGTTTTGGTGTCAGCGATAATCCCTGCTTGATAAAGCCATTTTGCAAAACTAGGCATTTGTTCTTTGACATTTAAACCTGCAAGGTTATCAACGAAGAATGCTTCTGGATCTGAGAAATAAACAGAAAGCCATCCTTCATTTAATCCGAAATTATTATAACTTATCAGTTTCATTTTATGTTCTTTTGTTGTTCCTGTAACAGCCAATGACGCAGCGGTTATACATCCGAAGTCATGGAATGTAAGACACTTTTTACAATGTATGCATTTACTACCATCTATGTGTGCGCTAGTAGCTTTAATACTTAGTGCGCCTGTAGGGCATTCCACTTCACATGCAGTACAATGTATACAAAATGTCGCTTTATAGAATACACGTTTTATCAATCCTTGTAAAACAGGATCTACACTAGTATTTTCAAATATTATAGTTTGTTCACTACCAATGCAAGTAATGGAAAATTGATAGACCCTATTTTGGTATCTAAGTTCACCTTTTATCTTATTGTCCCCGTCCGCATATATAGAATACTTACCAATTGCATTCATCCATGTTAATAAGTCCTCTTGAGAATTATGAACTTTTATTTTAAGATGTGGTTTACTACTTTCGATAAATAAGTTAGAAGGGAAAGATATTTCACGTCCACCAGCTCGATGTTTCCAGTTCCCATCTTTAATATAAACATCATGATCCTTTATACCTGCTTTCTTTGTATTTTCTTCTATTCTGGAGAGGAATGGCTCTAATTTTTCTTTGTATTTTCTATTTGATACCATATCATTCCATCCTGAAGAAAATGGACATATAAGACAGCCGACCCTAGTCATTCCATTCCGATATGCTTTATTAATAGGAAGTTTTTGGCGCCATAAATACAAGAATATTTCTACTGAAGACCAATTTAGAATAGGACTTGCATTGATGACAGTATCATGTTTCACTCCTTTCCCTATTCTATTATAATTAGATCGCCTAACACTCTCTTCAGACCTAACGCCATCAAATGTCAACACTTTAGCTTGCTTATTCGTCCCCTCTATTTTAAGAGAACGATACAACGGCGCTGTTTTCATGATTGAGCAACACCAACGATGCTTATCACTTGGTGTTCCAATCTTATCCCAATAGTTCAGCACACTGTCATGGTTGCGAGTTAGCGAGAACTTTAAGTCTGGGAAGAGTTTATGGTAATGGTTTTGCACCTGCTGATACAAATCTAACGATGGTGGCAATTCATATCCAGTATCTGAATAAATAACTTCAAACTCTGTGCTTGGTATTGCACGTGTGCAAAGGTCTAACACAACTTGAGAGTCTTTACCTCCAGAGAAAGAAGCAAGAAACTTATCAATCTTCGTAGTATGGAATACTTTTTTACCTTGTTTCTCTGCAGTATCAAGTGGCATAATCTCGAAACTATCACAATCTTCACGCACAATGGCCATCTTTTTTTTAATTTTGGCTTCCATACGTTTTGCGAGAGTTTCATAGTCAAGCTGATTAGCAGCAACTTTGGCTACACTTTTCCGTGCACCTGCATACTGAATGAATGTTTCGCGAATAAACTCTATAGCCTCACTCTCCAGCAAAAACATAAATTCAGCGTTGCGCTTCAACATCTTTTTTACATCAATGGGATTCAACTCAACATTATCCTTTCCAGGCTGGAAGATAATTGTAGCTGCATCGTAAACATTTGCACCTTTAGCCTCAAACATTAATTCACCTTGATACCAATATTGCTTGTTTATAGCCCACAACAGAGGTTCTTCTGTATGAGGATATTTCCATCCTAATTCGTTGAGCTTAAGCAAATCAAGTTCTTCCCAGAATACAGGGCGTGGAGATATGCCAAGTGTTCCATCCACAATACGTGAATGGAGTAATACACCTCCAGTTTCTTTATCCCAAGTTATTTTATACATTGTTTTCTTTTCTCACTAATTCTGTCAGTTCAACATTGAGTAGTTTTGCTATTTTGAGATAAGACCCTATAATCGTTATTGTTAAACATTTGCATACCATATAGAGACTATAGTTGGTACACACCACAATTGTTCTACTAACTAATTATTAATTCTTTTCTTTCTCCTTTCAAGTACTACTTTTATGCGATTGATACTTTACTCCATAATGGATAGTTTATAATAAAGATACAAAAATACACAATTTTATTGAAGAAAATGCACAATACGGCATTGTTTAGCTAATAATATCAGTAAATCAGTATTTTTCTTATTATATGTGCCCGATGATAATTATAAAAGACTATGACTAACCATATAAGTCAAGTGCCTATATTTTCAAATCTGGCAAACTATTGATTGCCTCCGACTTCAACTTATCCACCGCTCGAGTATATTTCTCGGTATGCTTCAATCCGCTATGCCCCAATAGGCTGGCAACAGTCTTGATGTTTGCACCATTATTCAGTATGTTCACGGCAAAGCTGTGGCGAGCACAATGCCAACTGATGTGTTTATTAATGCCTGCGCGCTTTACCCATCGTTTTACAGATTTGCAACAACTCTCATAAGATGGAAGATTGAATATGGAGGTATTCAAATCGTCAGGTGCTTCGCCTATCAATGATAGCAATCCATTGTTCAGAGGAATGACAACACCGCTATGTGCCGAATGCCCTTTGGTCTTATTCTGCTCAAATTTCAAAAGGCGATTAGTGTAATCTATGTTTTTATAGGTCAGTTCTTTTACATCGCAGAAGCGCAGACCACAATAGAGGCAGAGAATAAAAGCACGTCTAACATTAGGATTCTCATTCTCATAATGACATTGAATCAGTGCTTGTATTTCGTCCATTGAGAGTACATCTTTGCGTAACACTTGGTCATCTACCTTGCACACAACACCTTTGCATGGGTCTTTCAGCATCACTTCATGGTCAATGGCATAGCGTACAACTTTTTTGAAACGCTGATAGATACTTTTTGCTCCTTCACCAACACTTCGTGATTGCAAATATTCAACAAAGTGTTCCATCATATCTTTGGTTATTAGTTCAGGCTTAATGCTAAACTCATAGAGTGGGTATTGCTCTTTCAGAAAATCCTTAAAACGATTCAAGGCTATCTTTATCATTCGCAGGTCTTTCTTCGTATAACTGTCTATGTACGCCTGATAATAGTCTAAGAAGTTGACATTTCTATCCTTCTTCAGACGATAACCAAGCATGCTTTCCTTAAACTGTTGTTCACGCTCCGCACGAATTTTGGTGGCCAGTTCAAGCGTTTCTTTGTTTTGTTGTCGTTCTATAGGAGTACGGGGCTTAGCTATCAAGTACAACTGCAAGTTTTCTTTTCGCCTGTTGTGTTTGATGTGAACTTTGGGTTTACCCACCATTTTACCTGTTTCATACAAAACAGGATTACCATTATCATCCAAAACAGGCGTTTCTTCTCTACCAAGATAATACTCAAGATAAAGACTTATCCGACCATCAGAAAGCGTATTTTGTTCCAATTTCGGGTTTTCCTTTGCTTTATTTTCTAATTTTGCCATAATTGATAGTTATGTACCTAAATGCGTATCAAACCGTGTTAAACCATTAACTCGTTTATTTTCAGATGTTTTCTTATTTTGCAAAGATACTAAAAAGTTCTGAATATCAAAGTGTACTAAAAGTGTACTATCTAACAAAAAATAGGCAAAAAAGGGCAAAATAACTAAATATAAGAAAATTGCAAATAGCTGATTATCAATATAATATATTCTTTTGGTTTCTCTTGTTTTCACGACATTGTACTGGGTCTGGGTACAAAGTAAAAAGCTAAGTGATTAGTTTATCGACACTTAGCTTTTTCTTATTTTAGAAATGTTCCCAAATTGTTCCCAGCTGTCATTAATTCGACGAGAAACAACAGATATGTGATTTTGGGTTATTTGCATTGAGAGTCGATAAGAATTATTACAAGCATACAGGTCTTTAAATATAGGAAGTTTGTAGTAGTCTGCTGTGGAAATAAAATTAATTTTGGCAGAAGAAGTAATTTGAAAGTTACAACAAAGGTAAGACAACAGAAAAAGTGGTAGTGTCTTTTCTGACAATTATTTGTTTCCCTTGCAATAGGTATTGGAACATCATACGAGTTAGTTATGCCAGCTCCAATACCAATATCCAAGTTGTTACGACACTTGTAGGCGAAGATAACACCTCCATTCACTAAGAAACTTCTGAAAGCAATCTCGTTTGGAGATGAATAAACGCCTACACCTAAGGAAGCCAGCATGTACCAACGTTCCGATAGTGGTCGGCGATGAGAAACATTAAAGCTGAGATTCAAGACGTCGCTCGGATTTACCTCACAAGCTCCTTCATGATTGTTCTGTTTAAAATATTGTCCGCTCACGGTTCCTGCCCATATAATGGGTTGCCCACATCATCTTTTTTCACAGAAAATGGCATCGTGTACTTCCCTGCAATCTGCCACTCATTAGAACTACCAAGCTTATTTTTTTTCATTATCCAAAAAGTCTCTATTAGGTATGAATCCTCCCTCGATATAACCTTGTGAAAAGGCTTTCGATGAAGACAATGCAAACAGAATGCCCATAACTACTTTCAACTTCTTTGTACGTTTCATTTCTCTTGCTTTATTTGTTAATTCTGAGTGCAAAGCTAAAGATTTAACACCAGTAAACCAAAGCAGTTTCGATGAACTGACAAATGGGACGGACGAGCAATAGAATTAGTCAGATACTATGTATTTGTGGAAGTACGAAATATTTTTGTGATATGCAAACGATTTGATGGAATTCAACGATTTGATGTGAAGGTTTGTATATTTTCATTTAATCTGGCACTTTTTTCTATGAGTCTGTCCATATCCCTTAAAATCTTCTGGTCTGTGATTTGAGCATAGATTTATGTACTCGCAATAGAGACATGGCTCATCATTTTGGCAATACTTTCTATAGGAATACAAGCTTCCAATATCAGCGTGCCGAATGTATGGCGAGCTACATAAAAGGAATTGGCGAATACCGCAAGTCTGATCAACAGGCTTGAATGTCCGTACCGTTCAACCAAAAGAACTGGAAGCCAACCTTCATACCTTTAGCCAAAGGCAAGAAAGAGGATTGAAACGGTATTTTCACAACTCACCGACCAGTTCCTATTCATCAGGAACTACGCCAAAGAAACATGCGGTCTTTTTGCCCGAATAGTGGGAAAAGTCAGTGCGATGACCGCATTATAATACATCAACTACATTAGCAACAAGCCTATAAGCAGGATCAAGTACGCACTGATTTAACGTGAGTTCGATATAAGCTCTATGCAATTACCCTGCTTTTATCAATTATCTCTATGTTCATTTCTGGCTTCTTTGGCAACAGATTGTATGCAATGAGTCCTGCTATCAGATTTGTTGCAAAGTTATCAAAAGAGCGATGTCTGGTGTGTTCTATCTGACACACATTCTTCAGTTCATCGTTCACCGTCTCTATCACAGAACGCTTTCTGAGCAACAACTTATCATACAGGCTCATCAGTGAGTTCTTCATGTTCTTCTTTATCTTGGTCACCAAATGTATATTGTCCACAAAGAGCATCTCAAAGAGGTTCTGACTGATATACCCCCTGTCTGCGAAGAGTTTTCCAAACAACCTCTCGGGTGAAGCGTTTATCCTTCAACGGCTCCCTGTCATCTACGTTGCCTGGGGTGAGCTTCCACTAGATAATCTCTCCCTTGTCATTGATGACAAGATGGAGCTTGAAGCCATAGAACCAGCCCATCGTACATTTTCCCTTTGCCGCCCAGCCCCTCATGGTCCTGTGCTGCCTCTCACGCTTGATGTGACAGGAAGCCAGTGGTGTGGAATCAATGATGGATATGCCTGAACACTTGCCCAGCGCACATGTCTGGAGAAACAGCAACAGGTGCAGTGCGACCTGTGCCTGCCGCTCGACGAAGCGGTTGTAGGAAAGCCGATGTGGGAACTCTCCATGCATATGCTGGCAGATATAGCCCAGATAGAAGGACTTTAGGTCTCGGAAACGGTGGGTGTGGAACAGAACCAGAATAGTCATGATTTCACTGTCTGACATACGGGGAGCACGGTTACGGTGCCGCTTGCCAGGTACCTGAAGCGTATGTTTTTTCAACTCAGGAGTAAAATACTTGCAAAAATCGTCGAATATACAGAATATTTCTATTAAATTTGTATCAGTCATAGGAGTGGGTATTTATTTGTAACTCTTTGGTTTACAAGTATAAAGGTACAAAAAATATTCCACTCCTACAACTTTTAAAACAACTTTCTTATATCGAACTCACGTATTTTTAAAGATATTACTATATATGATATGTCTATCTTCTATATCTTTAAGCACAATTTGTAATATATCTGTATCCGAGACACAATCTATGTACTTAATTAGGTCTTCATATTTAAGTCGGGCTTTTATAGAGTCTCTTCCCGATAGACGTAATTCAAGCAACCGCCAAGATATATATCTGTAAGCAACCTCCTTAGCTTTAAAAATCTTGCCCCCCTCAACTAATGTTATGATTTTTCTTGCTAAATGATTTTGATTATGAAATGGAAACTGATGATTGGAGGGAGGTGTAATCATTCCGAATATCGATGTTTGGGGGAGATTTACTAAATAGTTAGAAGCAAAGTGTTGATCCATTACCCCAATATCCATCCACAATAATGGAGTAGGGGTATACACACTAATCAAATAACCAAACTGATAATGAACTCCTAATTCTGCCACATAGTATAGAGACAAGCTTTTAATGCTTTCCACTATTTTTTCGTACAATTGGAAAATGTTAGATGTGTCAAAAACAAAAATTATGTCTAGGTCGCTATATTCTGTAGGAGATTTATTGACATCTCCATAACTTCCGACAATAGACATCGCTGTTGGATAAAATTTTCCAATCTCATCCAAAGCATTCTGAAATACCATAAATTTTTTTGGTATTACCCCCTTGAACATACGCTAGTTTTTAAATACATCAATATTTTCTCCACGCTATCATCTACAGAAAGGATGCTTGTGTCAAGACATAAAGCTTGTCTACCATGTAGATCTGAATGAAAAGGATTACAAATTAACCAGTTAATCATCTCTTCTGCTGTTCTAATTGATAATTTATTTTGCCTAGAAGAACTTTGGGCTCTACACAATAAAGATGCTACATTAGCAGTCAAAAGGATATAAATAGTAGACCAGCCGAACTCTAGGAATTTTTGTTCAACACTTTCAAAATACAACCAATTATCTTTATGTCTTAGAACATTTGTTGAAATCAGATAATTATATCTAGCACTTCTGAGGAACCTGTCATAGAAGTCCATCCGCAATAAATCACGATATTCTCGGAACTCATCTCCACCATATCCATACGCTAAAACAGCCAAATCTACAGCCTTGGCATTATCAAAGACAGGGGAAGACAAGGATAAGCCCAATGCACTTCCTATAGTTCGTTTCCCCACAGCTGGAGGTCCTAAAATAACGATATGTTTTTTCATGAAATAACTAAGAGCAAAATTGTCAGCCCAGATAAGATCCAAGTAGCCGTAATATAGTTCGTTCGAAAAAAACGCCAGAAAGAGCGTAAATCCTTGCGCCCCCAGTCTTTCCAGTTGGGAGGTAGTACGGTTTGATCTTTAAAATACACACCGACCTTAAAGAGGGATAGAGCCTCATTTATTGAGGCTATTACACGACAATTCTTTGCACCAAATTTACGTTCTCTATTCTGCCAAAGCACTGAGAAAAAACCCAAAAAGCCAACAAGGAAAATGGCGAAGATTTTCAGATGAAAATTTCTTAAAAATTCAAGAGGTTCAGTATCGTTGATACCCAACAATATAGCACAAATAGCTAAGAGTATAGTTGAAGTCCATTGGAAAATAGAGTATTCCCTATTTCTTCTGAAATTTAGTTCTTCATACTGCTCTGCCCTAATCGACAAAAGAATCTGAATTTTAGTATCTTCGGTCATTTCAATATGGAAAATGCGTTCAAAAATAATTCTAGTGCAAAGATACTAATTTAAGAGCATAAGACCTAGAAAATCAAAAAATATCTTAGAAGCGAACAATTCTTTTTTCTAAAAATCATCCTTTTGAAACGTAAGTTCGATATAAGCTCTATGCAATTACCCTGCTTTTATCAATTATCTCTATGTTCATTTCTGGCTTCTTTGGCAACAGATTGTATGCAATGAGTCCTGCTATCAGATTTGTTGCAAAGTTATCAAAAGAGCGATGTCTGGTGTGTTCTATCTGACACACATTCTTCAGTTCATCGTTCACCGTCTCTATCACAGAACGCTTTCTGAGCAACAACTTATCATACAGGCTCATCAGTGAGTTCTTCATGTTCTTCTTTATCTTGGTCACCAAATGTATATTGTCCACAAAGAGCATCTCAAAGAGGTTCTGACTGATATACCCCCTGTCTGCGAAGAGTTTTCCAAACAACCTCTCGGGTGAAGCGTTTATCCTTCAACGGCTCCCTGTCATCTACGTTGCCTGGGGTGAGCTTCCACTAGATAATCTCTCCCTTGTCATTGATGACAAGATGGAGCTTGAAGCCATAGAACCAGCCCATCGTACATTTTCCCTTTGCCGCCCAGCCCCTCATGGTCCTGTGCTGCCTCTCACGCTTGATGTGACAGGAAGCCAGTGGTGTGGAATCAATGATGGATATGCCTGAACACTTGCCCAGCGCACATGTCTGGAGAAACAGCAACAGGTGCAGTGCGACCTGTGCCTGCCGCTCGACGAAGCGGTTGTAGGAAAGCCGATGTGGGAACTCTCCATGCATATGCTGGCAGATATAGCCCAGATAGAAGGACTTTAGGTCTCGGAAACGGTGGGTGTGGAACAGAACCAGAATAGTCATGATTTCACTGTCTGACATACGGGGAGCACGGTTACGGTGCCGCTTGCCAGGTACCTGAAGCGTATGTTTTTTCAACTCAGGAGTAAAATACTTGCAAAAATCGTCGAATATACAGAATATTTCTATTAAATTTGTATCAGTCACAGGAGTGAGTATTTGTTTGTAACTCTTTGGTTTACAAGTATAAAGGTGCGGAAAGCATTCCGCTCCTACAACTTTTCAAAAAACTTTCTTATATCGAATTCACGTTCAAATAAGATTGATGACTGTTTGCAACATATAACAATGAAGAAAATTATATTATCAATGGCAGTAAGCCTCTTTATCTGTGCTTGTACAGCCAAAACAGAATTGAAAACAGCATGGAGAACTCCGATAGATAGTTTAGTGGGAAACTGGATATATTACCAATATAATGGAAAACAGTCTGACACCAACCAAACTTTTCACCTTGTATTGAAAAAAACAAAACAAGATACTGTTGTTGGCTACTACTGTAGTACATGGAACAGTGGAAATAGAATAGATTGTTCCACAGAAAATGTGAATAATATAAAAGGTGTTTTCAAAAAAGACACCCTCTATCTCTCTTTTTATGGTTTCTATGACGACGATGCAAGGGGAAACGCAAAAGTTTATAAACAAAAAAATGGTGATGTTATTTGGAAATTAATGGAATGCAAGGGCGTGTTTTACTTACCAGAGATGGTGCTATTGACACATTATAATGCAGATAAGTTTCATGCGGAAATTAATGCTATAGACTCCTTAAAAGAAAGGGAGGTGGTTGTAGGAAATCAAACTGAAGTGAGTATCGAAAAAATCTCATTACCTTTTGATTTCTACCAATTTCAGAAAGAACAGGAACTTTATGATATGGGGGAACAAGATGAAATGTCATACCATCCTACCAGTATAGAAGGAAATAAAGAGTTGGAATATACTTATAAAAGCAGATGGGATAAATCTTTACCGAGTCTATTTTATCGCATCAAAACAGGAAAAAAATATCAGCTTGATTTGGTTTGTTATTATCTTGAAAATACTCCGTCACTAATTTACAGACTTATAACATCAGTTAATGAGAATGTAATAGATGGGGTAACAGTATTTTCACAAATAGGAGAAAATAATAGAGATTGGAAAACTAATTCCTTTACCATATCTAAAA
>ERZ772958.273-NODE-273-length-22876-cov-7.820560_pt1 | contig 22876 bp, 20 predicted proteins | sample MGYA00580681_ERZ772958 | MGnify/ENA primary metagenome ERZ772958 (study PRJEB29015, sample SAMEA2738089) | human oral metagenome | biome: human oral; feature: human-associated habitat; material: saliva | place: China | collected 2275 ...
TTCCGCATTGAGCTCCGTCGCGAGATGGAGTAGTTGCCACACCCGACACGCCCCTATCACGAAGAACCATGGCAGAGCAACTGCACCTCCAAGCGACCTCTCGAGAAGAGCAATATCGAGAGCTCTATCCCCAGCTACAAAGCCTCATCAGTCGGGAGACTAACCTCGTCGCAAATCTTGCCAATACCGCAGCAGCGCTACGGCAAGCCTTTGGCTTCTTCTGGGTAGGCTTCTACCTTGTGGAGGGAGATGAGCTGGTATTAGGCCCATTCCAAGGGGATATTGCTTGCACGCGTATTGCTCGAGGCCGAGGGGTATGTGGCACATGCTGGCAGACGGGGAAGACCCTTGTCGTCCCTGATGTAGATGCCTTCCCAGGGCATATCGCCTGCTCCTCTTCATCGCGCTCCGAGATCGTCGTACCGCTTAGAGATATAGCGGGAGAGATCGTAGGAGTACTAGACATCGATAGTGATCGTCTTACAGACTTCTCTGAGGAGGTGGATCGTCCTGCACTTGAACGGATAGCCGAGCTCCTCGCACCCTTATTCTCTTAGGTAAAGAGTGATGCAGCCTGCCCTCCTCACACTCTCCACCCGAGAGCAAACAGCTCCCCTACACCTTCGCTGGTCACTCCCTCCCTCAAAGAGCCTTTGGGCGAGAGCCCTCCTTCTTGACGCGCTTCGAGGCAAGCTCCCACACTTCGACTTTGCCGAAGGTACTCCACTAGATATCTTAGCTCTTCACGCTGCTCTCCATGCTTGCCAAGAGGGAGCAGATGAAATCAATGTATCGGAATCAGGGACAGCAATGCGCTTCGTCTGTGCCTACCTTGCTGTCACCACTAAGCACCCCGTGAGGCTATCGGGTACGGGGCGCCAGCATGAGCGACCAATCGCTCCGCTAGTAGAGGTGCTACGTAGCCAGGGAGCGAAGATCACTTACCTAAACCATGAAGGCTATCCCCCGCTACTCATCGAGCCGAGCACCTTCATCTGGCAGGGCTGTGAGCTGGATGCTTCTTCCAGCTCTCAGTATCTGAGTGCCCTCCTACTTCTTGCGCCAACGCTTCCCACAGGCTTCGAGGTCGACACACGATGCTATGGCCTGGCCTCTCGCCCCTATGCACTGATGACCATAGCCCAGCTCCGAGAGCAAGGCTTCATCTGGGAGGAAGAGCCCAGCGGTCTCTTCTGCTTTCGAGGAAAGAAGGAAGAGGATAGCCACAGTACATCGTCTCTTGCTCAGGGCTACGAAGCAGACTGGAGTGCAGCCTCCTATGCCTATGCACTCCTCTGTCTCTTACCCGTAGGCTCTACCATTGAGCTCTCGGGACTTGCACTCCCCTCCCTGCAAGGGGATGCAGCCTATCTTGTAGAGCTCTTTGAGCAGCTGGGTGTTCATACCGAAAAGACCGAAGCAGGTATATGCATCACCCATACCGCAGAGGAAGCCAAGCGCGTGCACTTCACAGCGCACATGAGTGACTGCCCCGATCTCGTCCCTGCCATCGTCGTAGCACTCGTCGGCCGAGGTGAAGCCTTCGCGCTCTCGGGAGTAGCTCATCTTCGCCTCAAGGAGTCCGACCGCCTCCAAGCGCTTGCTGACGAGCTGGCGAAGCTCGGTGTCAAGCTCACCCTTGGCTCCGATAGCCTTAGCTGGGACGGCAAGACACCACTCACAGCTCACGGCTCAGCACCGACGCTCTCACCGCATGGCGACCATCGTATAGCCATGGCACTCGCGCTACTTGCACTTCGTGTCCCTAAGCTTCGGATGCAAGAGCCTGAGGTGGTAGCCAAGAGCTTCCCCTGCTTCTGGCAGGAAGTCGCCCCCTGCATCATACAGCAGACCGAATAGAGGAGGTAGGCAAGGACAAACAAAGCAGCGCCCCCTTAGCTCGTGGCTAAGGGGGCGCTGCTTTATATAATATATTATGTTCGTGCGAGAGCTTAGGGAGCATCAGGAGCGAACATAGGGTCCCAAGCGGGGAGCTGCACGGGCTTCGTCTTCAAGAGGTCAAGCACTTTCTGCGTAGCGTACTTCTTGTTTACTACAAGACGGAAGGTATAGGCATCGAACCACGCATCGGTCATGATGATATGGCCCTTGACACCCGTCTTCTCACCCCAGCTATTCTCTACCTTCCACTTCACAGGCTTACCCGAAGCATCGAGGTCTACAGCCTTGAGGGTCATGGCGTGCGTCGAGCCACTATCGAAGGTCTGGATGCGCTCAGCCTTATCCATGTCGAAGGGATAGCCGAGGAGCGAAGCGTAATCGTAGTTATCAAGAGCAGCGATACCCTGCGAGCGATCCAGCTCACGGCCGACGTCGCAGGAGTAGTACATCATCGTATTGTCCTTGAGCGAAGTGATAGCCATCTGCTTGATCTCATCCATGGGGAGGTTGACGTACGTCCAGTTCTTCCCATCATAGGCGTGGCGGTCGTACTCGATCTCATAGACCTTGTAGTAAGGACGAGAGGGGTCATTCATCAGCATGACGAATTGACCACGGAGGTCAGCACCGACGAAGCGCTCATAGAAGGACTGAGGCGTGTAGGTCTCGGTAGAGATCGCCTTGCCGTCCTTATCCTTCAGCGTATAGGTGAAGGAAGTGGGAGGCACGCCGAGGTTGAGGCTCAGCAGACGATAGACCTTCTTCAGACCTTCCTCCTTGCGCTTGCGAAGCTGAGCGAGTGATTCGCCCTTCTCGGAAGCCTTACGCAGCTGGATCCCCGTCTGACGGAGTGTGCGAGCGATCATCTTACCCAGCAGCTTGGTATTGCTACTCGAGGCGGTCTCGGGCATGATCTCAGCAGGTACGACACCATACTTATAGAGGTTGTCGGAGATCCCCGTGAACTGGCCACCGTCATTGATGGGGTTCTTGAAGAGCCACTCTACCTTCGTATCGTTGATAGGGAGCTTGCGCGTCTCGATGATCCCTTCGAGGAAGAGGTTCGCCTTCTCCAGCTGGTCCCAGAAGAAGGAGTAGTTCTGCGAGAAGAAGAAGGTACCTGACTTCTCGCGAGTCATCAGCTGAGCACGAAGGACATTGAGCCCCGTGAAGAGCCAGCAGCGTCCACTTTGCTTCTGGTCGGTGATACCGGAGCTCTGTACCTCGATGGAGAACTTATCTTCGATCGAGCGTGGGCGCTGATTGTTGATGAAGAAGTCCTGCATCCCTTGTACGGCGATGGCGTTGTGGAGTGCCTTCTCGGTAGGGGACTTAGGCTCACTCTGACGAAGCTCTTCGAGGAGCTTGGGGGTGATAGCACCGTCCTTGGAGCTCTGGGCATGAAGCACAGCCGTAGAGGCCCCGAAGCTCAGGATAAGCGCTAATGAAGTCGTTAGGACTGATTTCATAGGTCTTATTATAATTATATGAAGTATGCGAGGTTAGGGGTTCTCTTCCTTGTCGAACCACGAAGCGTACATCTGGTAATTGTTGGCGATGCGCTCGTTGAGCTCGCGTCCCTGCTCGGGGGAGACCTTCTTGACGAACTTGGCAGGCACACCAGCCCAGAGGGTGTAGGGCTCGATGATGGTCTTGGATAGGACGACCGAGCCTGCTGCTACGATAGCTCCTTCGCCGACGATGACATCATCCATCACGACAGATCCCATACCGATGAGGGCGTAGTCACGGATATGGCAGCCGTGGAGCGTGACATTGTGCCCGACAGAGACATTGTCGCCGATCTCGATGGTGGACTTCTGATAGAGGGTGTGGAGGACGGAGCCGTCCTGGATATTGACGTTGTTGCCGATGCGGATGGAATTGACGTCACCGCGGAGGACGGAGTTGAACCAGATACTGCAGCCCTTCCCGAGGACGACATCTCCGACGATGGTAGCGTTGACAGCGAGGAAGCAGTCCTCACCGATCTGAGGCGCGATGCCTCGTACAGTCTGTATGAATGCCATGATGCTTATTGTTATTGCTTAGCTACGCAAAGATAATGAATCCCTGGGGCAAAGGCCAGGCCGACAGTTCGATTCGTTGGGGGGCGAAGGCATAGCGGTTGGCAGCCGTAGCATCTGAAGAAAAGTTGCTCGCTGCAATAGATATACTTTGGATGTATCTTGCAAAAAATCAGGGAAGCACTGAGAAAAAGTTGCGCCTTCGCTCGACGTCTCATTCGCCGTCGAGCGAAACACAGCTGGCCGACGGCCGACGGCGCATAAGCCGTCGGGCGAAGGCGAAGGTTTTCTTCGATGGCTTTACAACTTTATCCAAGACGAACCCGAAGTTTTTCTGAGAAGTAATACGGTTTTATCCGAGAAGAAGCAGGGCCTTCCCCCGTAATAAAAGAAGCCTATTCTCCGCTCCTTGCAAGGGCAAAGTCCAGCGAAAGTAGCCCCCTTTCCTTAGACCCCGCCAAGTCCTTTCCCTCAATTCGCCTCGGCTTAAACACCTTGGACACGCGCGCATGGCGATATTACCCCGTCTTATACTACCTTTGTAGCGCTCGATGAAGAGCGACAATGCTACGAAGACAATGCTTATACGACGACACGTACTCCTCCTCACCCTCAGTAGTATGAGCCTCGCGGCTCCCCGACTGGCAGCACAGCAGGTACAGCCTACGACCGACGAGGTCGCCCTCCAAGCCTTCGCCCTGGACAGCCTCGTGGCTCAAGGGACGGACTACTATACCCCTACTCCTGTCTCTTCGCCTCTCCTCCTGGAGCTTCTCGCCGTAGCCCCCAGTCTCTCTCAGCAGCTCCTGCAGTACTATCAGGCTGGAGGGACCAATCCCTACCAGTCTACCCTCCCCTTCATCAGCCCCACTCTAAGGAAGAAGACGACGAAGAGCCTGCTCGACTTCTCTCCCGTCTCGGGCACTGGCCTTGAGCTTTCAGCCCCCGAGCTGAGCTTCCTTCCCCCGACATCAGGCCCGACCTTAGAGCACCTTCCTATCGACCTCTCGGGACTCAATAGCTACAGCTACGGACTCCGCCAGCGTATGCTCGCGCATATCCTGCCTTCGGGAGACGGTATCGGTGGGCGAGAGTTCAGAGCCAAGCCCAAGACCCTTGCGCTGACACGTCCCAGCTTTGAGTCTACAGAGCGAGCCCTCTCTAATTACACCGGAGAGATCCCCACGGTGGGCTTACAGCTACCCCAGGATCTCAACCTGTCGGTCCTACAGCAGCGCCACTGGATCCCCGCACTGGAGAGTAGCATGCAGTTCTCACAGAATCATGTCTCGGACAACTGGTACAAGGGTGGCGCCTCCAACCTCAACCTCTTTATGAGGACTTACTTCGGGCTACGCTACGTCACCGAGCGTGTCCAGTGGACCAACGAGATAGAGAGCAAGCTGAACGTCTACAGTGCCGAGAAGGATAGCGTGCATCGCTACCGCATCGCAGATGACCTCCTACGCCTGCACTCCAACTACGGTCTGAAGGCTTGGAACAAGATGTACTATACCATCGACGCTGAGCTCCGCACACAGCTCCTCCAATCCTATCTGGAGAATAAGCACAGCCTGCAGTCCGACTTCCTCGCTCCGTACACGATCAACGTGGGGCTCGGGATGAAGTACGACTACTCGATGAAGTCAACGAGAGTCTACGGTCGCTCCTTCAACCTTTCGATCAACGTCGCTCCGCTATCCTACACCTTCCGTGCGACAAAGGATAGCCACATCGACTTAGGCCGTCACGGTCTGAGCCCCGACAAGCTCTGGTATCAGCGCATCGGCTCCACGATCCGTGCGGACTGGCAGTGGCGTGTGAATATGAACCTCACCTGGACCTCACACTTCTACTTCAACACCTCCTACCAGCAGGTCGAAGCCGAGTGGGAGAACACGCTGGATATGGCACTGACGCGCTTCTTCTCCACGCGCCTCAATCTCAACCTCCGATACGACGATGCCGTGCGTCCTGCACCAGGCTGGAATAAGCATCTCCAGTACAACGAGCTCCTAAGCTTCGGCTTCAACTACCGCCTCTGAGCTGGAGTCCTCCGCAAGACTTCCTCCATTCTATACCAAGTAGCCCTCCCCATCACCCTGCTTAGCAGTGATGGAGAGGGCTACTCTCTTATATATGCTCACAATCAGAAGAAGTGTGCAGATCCAAGCAAAAGCCGTACCTTTGCCTAAAGGTTTACCGGAACAGGGGGACTCACCCCACTCAAGAAATGATAGCAAAGAACTTAATATCCTTCTTCGAAGATAGCTTTAAGAAACACTGGGATCTGCCCGCGATGTCCAACTACGAAGGACAGACCTATACCTACGGACAGATGACCGAAGCCATAGACGAGTGGCACCAATTCTTCCGACTCCAAGGGCTACAGCGTGGCGACAAGGTCGCTCTTATGGGCAAGGACTCTGCTGAATGGGCGATCTTCTTCATAGCCGTCATCACCTATGGAGCGGTGATCGTACCCATCCTACAGGACTTCCCTCCTGCTGATGCGATGCAGATCATCGACCACTCTGAGTCGAAGCTCTTAGCGATCAATGCCCATCTGTGGAGCAACATGCGCCCAGAGGGCATCCCCTTAGTATCTACGATCCTGGACTTCCAAGAGGGGACTATCCTCCACGGCACGCCCGAAGCTATACAGCAGTTCGCCGATGCCAAGGCTAACCACAAGGCGCAGTATCCCACAGGTATGCGCCCCGAGGATGTCAGCTACTACCATACCCCCAATGAAGAGCTCCTCGTGCTGAACTATACCTCCGGTACGACGGGCTTCAGCAAGGGGGTCATGCTCTCGGGTAATAACTTCGCTGGGAACCTCGCCTTCTGCATCGAGCGAAATATCATCCGTGTGAATGAGACCCTGCTGTGCTTCCTCCCGATGGCACACGTCTACAGCTGCATGATCAACCTCTTCCTCGCGATGGCTTCGGGTACCCATGTCGTCGTGCTGGGTAAGATCCCTTCGCCCAAGATCCTCGGTGTAGCCTTCAAGAAGGTGCGCCCCACGGTCATCATATCTGTACCGCTCGTCCTGGAGAAGATCTATCAAAATACGCTTCAGCCCATACTCAAGAGCCGCAAGGTACGCTTCATGCTCTCGCTACCCATCCTGCGCAATGTGGTCTATCGCAAGATCCGCGAGCAGCTCTCCGAAGGACTTGGAGGAGATTTCCGCCAGGTGATCGTCGGGGGAGCTGCCCTCAATCCCGAGGTCGGCGAATTCCTCAAGCGCATTGGCTTCCCCATCACCGTGGGCTATGGTATGACGGAGTGTGCTCCACTCATCTCCTTCATCGAAGCTGAGGAATGGCGTCTACGCTCCTGCGGTCGTGTGCTCGAGCCCTATATGGAGGCACGTATCGCTCCTCTCAATGACGAGCAGACACCCTCTGCCACCGCCTCCGAGATCGGTGAGATCCAGGTGCGTGGGGAGAATGTCTGCATGGGCTACTACAAGAACCCCGAGCAGACCGCAGCCCTCTTCACCGAAGATGGATGGATGCGCACGGGTGACCTCGGCACAATGGATAGTGACCACTTCCTATATATCCGCGGTCGCTCCAAGGCCATGCTCCTCGGCAGCAACGGGCAGAATATCTATCCCGAAGAGCTGGAGGCTAAGATCGGCATGCTCCCCTACGTGCAGGAAAGTCTCGTACTCATGCGTGAGGGCAAGCTGGAGGCACTCATCGTCCCCAATATGCAGCTCATCGAGCAGGCAGGCATCACACTGGACGAAGCATGGGAAGCTATCCAGAGCCAGCGCGCGGCCCTCAACGAGCAGGTCGGTAGCTATGAGAAGATCCAGCGCTTTGAGCTTCGCACCGAACCCTTCGAGAAGACGCCTAAGCAGAGCATTCGTCGCTACCTATATAAGTAGGAGCGACATCCAACTCTCCCGCCTCGGAGGCGAGATAATCGCACCTCCCCTACTTGGTCTAAGGACCGAGCGGGGGAGGTGCTTCTTTCATGCAGGAAATAGACCACGCAACTGTGTAATTTAGTGGCTTTTTAATATCTTTGCATAAATCCATGTTGTCCCCGCCGCTTAGGTCATGGGCACAACGAGAAGGAGACATCGCGAGCTTACATCAAGTAGGCCTCGGCGATACATAAAATTGTGAATACATAGAATTAAGCATAGAGACAATGAAAACGCTTACATTAGATCTCTCCGGGATCTATACCGCTGTCACACCCCAGAGTATCCAAGCATGGGAAGAAAAGAGTAACCAGTACCAACAGCAGCTCCACGCTGGCACGGGGCTGGGCAATGACTTCTTAGGGTGGATCAACCTCCCTTGTGAGATCAGCGAAGAGCAACTCTCGTCTATCGAAGAAGCAGCACGTGGACTGCAAGAGCGCTGCGACTATGTCGTGAGCATCGGCATCGGTGGAAGCTATCTCGGAGCACGCGCTGTCATCGAAGCACTCACCCCATCCTTCGAGGCCTATCAGACGAAGCACACCGCTCCTCAGGTGATCTTCGCCGGACACAACATCGGTGAGGACTACCTCAGTGAGCTCGTAGCCTTCCTCCGCGACAAGCGCTTCGGTCTGATCAATATCTCTAAGAGCGGCACGACGACTGAGCCTGCTATTGCTTTCCGCATCCTCAAGGCACTCCTCGAAGAGCAAGTCGGACGCGAAGAAGCTCGCAAGCGCATCATCGCTGTCACAGACAAGGCGCGTGGCGCCCTACGTACCCTCGCAGACAAGGAGGGCTATAAGACCTTCATCATCCCCGATGACATCGGTGGTCGCTTCTCTGTACTGACCCCAGTCGGTCTGCTCCCCATCGCCGTGGCTGGCTTCGACATCCGTGAGCTCGTCCGCGGTGCTCGCGAGATGAAGGCCCTCGTTGATGAGTCTGTGCCCTTCGCAGAGAACCCCTCAGCACTCTACGCTGCAGCTCGCAACAGCCTCTATCAGGCTGGTAAGAAGATCGAGATCCTCGGTAACTTCCATCCTCGCCTCCACTATATCGGCGAGTGGTGGAAGCAGCTCTATGGTGAGAGCGAGGGGAAGGATCACAAGGGCATATTCAATGCCTCGGTAGACTTCTCTGCCGACCTGCACTCCATGGGGCAGTGGATCCAGGAGGGCGAGCGCTCTATCTTCGAGACGATCGTCAGCATCGCTGCGCCCGATACCACCCTGCGCATCGAGTCAGACGAAGCCAATCTCGATGGTCTGAACTACCTCGCTGGCAAGCGCGTCGATGAGGTCAATAAGATGGCTGAGCTCGGCGTACGCGTCGCACATATCGATGGTGGTGTCCCCAACATCCGCATCGTACTCCCCAAGCTGGATGCCTACTACATCGGGCAGCTCTTCTACTTCTTCGAGAAGGCCGTCGGTATCAGTGGCTACATGCTTGAGGTCAATCCCTTCAACCAGCCTGGTGTCGAAGCCTACAAGAAGAATATGTTTGCCCTGCTCGAGAAGCCCGGCTTCGAAGCTGAGACCGAGGCTATCAAGGCTCGTCTGAAGTAACTCTCCGCACCGCATGGAATATAACAATCAACTGCCCCCCATCATTCTCCCCGAGTATGGCCGCCATATCCAAAATATGGTAGCCCACTGCAAGACTATCAAGGATCGTGAGGAGCGCAATGCTTGTGCCCGCAGTATCATACGCTCCATGGAGGCCATCGTACCCGAGAAGGGAGCTGGCATCGACAAGGAGACCATCTACTGGGATCACCTAGCTATCATGTCCGACTTCGAGCTCGATGTCGACTACCCCGAGGGGACCATCACCAAGGAGGCGATCCAGCATGAAGCTCAGAAGCCCGAGTACCCTGGCCACTTCATCAAGTATCGCTACTATGGTCACTTCATAGAAGGGATGATCCAGCGTGTATGCGCTATGGAGATGGGTCCCGAGCGTGCTGCTGCTGAGTACTTCATCGCGCTACAGATGAAGCGCGACTACATGACGTGGAATCAAGGGAACGTTGAGGACATCAAGATCTTCAAGGATCTCTTTGAGCTCTCCGATGGTCAGATCCTCCTCACTCCCGAGAACTGCAAGCTCAACATCAATCCCAACACAATAGACAAACCAGGTAAGCTCCAAAAGCCTCTCAACAGCAAGAAGGCTAAGAAGAAATAATTCAAGCTCCGATACCACTTACTACTACATGGCATCCTACGTAATTGAAGGCGGCTATTCCCTACAGGGTAGCATTCGCCCCCAAGGCGCAAAGAACGAAGCGCTCCAGATCATCTCCGCTGTCCTCCTCACTCCTGAGGTCGTGACGATCCACAATATCCCCAACATCCTCGATGTAAACAACCTCATCGATCTGCTGCGTCACATCGGTGTCAAGGTTACGCGCCTCAATGACGAGGGTAGCTATACCTTCCAGGCCGATGAAGTCAACATCGAGTATCTACACAGTGAGGAGTTCCTCAGTCGCTCACGAGCACTGCGCGGATCTATCCTCATGGCTGGGGCTCTGCTTGGGCGCTTTGGCTACGCTATCTTCCCCAAGCCTGGGGGCGATAAGATCGGCCGTCGCCGTCTAGACACGCACCTCATCGGCTTCCAGGAGCTTGGTGCTAGCTGTGTCTATGACTCCGACAAGAAGAGCTACATCCTCGAGGCTAAGAAGCTTCAGGGCAAGTATATGCTCCTCGACGAAGCCTCCGTCACGGGTACAGCTAACATCCTCATGGCTGCAGCACTTGCCGAAGGGACTACGACGATCTACAACGCCGCCTGCGAGCCCTACCTCCAGCAGCTCTCGAAGCTCTTGGTACGCATGGGGGCGCAGATCGAAGGTATCGGATCCAACCGCCTTACTATTCAAGGTGTGAAGGAACTCCATGGCGCCGAGCACACCATGCTCCCCGACATGATCGAGATCGGTAGCTTCATCGGTATGGCGGCTATGACAAATTCAGAGCTGCGTATCACCAATGCCAGCATCCCCGACCTTGGCATCATCCCACAGGCTTTCCGCCGTCTAGGCATTACGGTAGAGGAGCAGGGGGATGACCTCTTCATTCCTCGCCACCCCAACGGCTACGAGATCGACACCTTTATGGACGGCTCTATTCTGACCATAGCAGATGCTCCATGGCCAGGGCTGACGCCAGACCTCCTGAGCGTCTTCCTCGTCACAGCCACCCAGGCTAAGGGTAGCGTACTCATCCATCAGAAGATGTTCGAGAGCCGACTCTTCTTCGTGGACAAGCTCATCGACATGGGAGCTCAGATCATGCTCTGTGACCCCCACCGTGCCGTCGTCATTGGCCTCGGCCAGTCACACCAGCTGCGCGCTACGAAGATGACCTCTCCTGACATCCGTGCAGGTATCGCCCTGCTCATCGCAGCGATGAGTGCCGAGGGCACCAGCACGATCAATAATATCGAGCAGATCGACCGTGGCTATCAAGACATCGCAGCCCGCCTGAATGCTCTTGGGGCCCGTATCTCACGCCTCTAAATGATGCTGCGTAAGGAAGACTTCGAGCATATAGGTACCCTGGGCCGTGCTCATGGTACGCAAGGTGAAGTGTCAGCCAAGCTCTCCGTAGACCTCTCAGGTCTATGGGAGGGGGCTGACACCTCGCTCTTTTTAATGCTGGAGGAGCAAGGTCTGCTCATCCCCTACCGCGTACTAAAGCGTCGCACCAAAGGAGAAGATATCGACCTCATCACCTTCTCAGGTATCACGACAAAGGATGAAGCGGATGCTCTCACGGGGCGTCCCGTTTGGCTGGAGCGTGACTACCTCTCAGGAGAGGAAGATGTCGAGGACTTCTTCGACCTCCAGCACTTTGTCGGCTTTGACCTCTACGATGCCTCTACACACAGTTGTATAGGGCGTGCTGTAGAGATCGACGAATCGACAATCAATACTCTACTGCGAGTCGAGACGACTGCTGGCGAGGAGCTTATCCTCCCTATCTCCGAGGAGCTCATTGAGCGCCTTGACCTCCAGGGGCACCGCCTCTACCTACATATCCCCGCAGGACTACTTGAGCTATAGTATCTCCCTGCACCCATTACCTTGCACCCCTTGCACCCAATTATTTTATGCGTCCGACAGTAGTCTCTCCTCGGTTTGACGAAGAGCCTTTATTCACTGGCAACTCGGTCTTCAAGCACCAGTCAGCAGCCCTCATCTCCATCCCGCAGCATAAGCAATTAGCCGATGGAGAGCACCTCTATCTGAAGAGTCAGGGCGACTATTACCTCATCTTCCTCCTCTCCGGGAAGATTACTACCTACATAAATGGGGAGCAGGAGCCTCAGCACTTCGCAGCGAAGAGTATGATCTTCGTCCCGATGGGGACCCTCCTCAATATCGTTGCAGAGGGAGAGACATCATGCATTACCTTCCACTTCCTCCCCAGCGTACATCTCTGTGCTCGTCAGTGCCCAGAGCGTCCGAAGAAGAAGAGCTTCCAGCTACCCGATTTACATAAAGGGAAGGAACTCACGACGCTCCCCATGTCTCATGGTATCGAACTCTGGACATGTGCCATCGTAGAGTACTTGCAGTACTCCCTCTCCGACCTGCGCCTCTTTGACGTGAAGCTTCAGGAGCTCTTCCTCCTACTGCGCATGAACTATGCTCGCCGCATCCAAGAGGAATTCCTTCGAGGCTTCCACTGCAAGCGCTCGGGCTTCAGCTGTCAGGTCTTCAAGCACCACCTCTCTTGTCGCAATGTGGAGGATCTCGCCAGCAAGCTCGGTGTACCCCCTGCGACGCTGACACGTATGTTCGATGATGAGTTCGGCGTATCACCACTGAAGTGGCTTCTCCAGCAGCGCGCCCGCCATGTCTACAAGGATCTGGTCGATAGCAACCTGTCTCTTACGGAGATCTCTGAGCGCTATTACTTCTCCTCACCTGGCTACCTATCGGCGTTCTGCCGTCGTATGTTCGGTCTCTCCCCGCTGAAGATTCGCCGAGGACAAGGGTTACAGCAAGACGATACAGCCGAAGATCTCGAGGAATGAAGCCACAGACCGAGCTTGCGGCACTAGCTGCATGGATACTCATCTCATTAGGTCTCTTCACTCCCGGACTCATGCTCCTCGGGGGGACACTCCTCCCGACCTCATCAGTAGATGCACAGCTGATCACGAATACCGTGATCTCACTGTGCATCTTTTTGCTTCCTACCTTCTTTCTTCCCTCGGGGAAAGCTGCTTGGAGCAGGATCTCCCAACCGCTACCAGCCAAGTACCGAAAGCCTAAGCATAGCTTCACCATCCTCGGGCTCTCTCTCCTTGTCCTTCTTCTTGCTCAGCTCCTCTATGTGGGGATCATAGTCCTTGCTCAGAAGCTTGGCTACCCTGTACAGGATGCAGTCGAGGCTCGGCTACTACAGCTTCTCAGCAGTGGAGAGGGATCTCGCTCCCTACTCTTCCTCACGATGGCAGTTGTGCCTGCTATCACCGAAGAGTTCTTCTTCCGAGGTCTTCTCCAGGGTACACTACAGCGTGTCCTCCCTCACAAGCGCTGGCTTCCGATCATCCTCTCAGCAGGAATCTTCGCCCTCTTCCATGGAGCTATAGTAGGCTTCCCGAGCCGTATGCTTTTAGGGCTGATGCTCAGCTACCTCGCAGTAGACTCACGCAACCTCCGTCTCCCGATACTCCTCCACTTTCTCAACAATACATTAGCTCTCCTCTCCATCCTTTAATCTCACGGAATACTACAATGAAACGACTCTTCTGCAACGCAACACTCATCAATGAAGGCCGCTCCTTCACCGCTTCTCTCTTGACCTCGGGTGCTCTCATTGAACGCATATACGAGGGAGAGAATAGCTTCCCCGAAGGCCTCCTCAGTGAAGTCGACGAAGTAATCCCAGCAGAAGGCCTCTGGCTCCTACCAGGCTGCATCGATGATCAGGTGCATTTCCGCGAGCCTGGGCTCACGCACAAAGCCACGATAGAGAGTGAGAGCCGTGCCGCTATCGCTGGTGGTACGACCTCCTTCATGGAGATGCCCAATACCAAGCCCCCTACGACAAGCCTCGAGGCCTGGGAGTGGAAGATGCAGCGTGCAGCTGAGACCTCGTGGGCCAACTACTCCTTCTTCTTCGGGGGAAGTAATGACAATGCCGATGAGATCCTGCGAATTGACGCCCGCCGCACCCCTGGACTCAAGCTTTTCCTCGGCTCATCGACGGGTAATATGCTCGTCGATGACAGGAAGACCCTTGAGCGTATCTTCTCTGAAACCGATCTCATCATCGCCACTCACTGCGAGAAGGAAGAGATCATCCGTGCTAACCGCGAGCACTACCTGGCGACTGTAGGCGAAGAGAAGCTCGATGTACACTACCACCCTCTCATCCGCAGCGAAGAGGCATGCTATCGTTCCTCGAGTGAAGCCGTCGAGCTGGCGACACGCCTTGATAGCCGTCTGCACATCCTCCACGTCTCGACCGAGCGTGAGCTCTCCCTCTTCCGCAATGATCTCCCACTTACCGAGAAGAAGATCACAGCCGAGGTCTGTGTGCACCACCTCATCTTCACCGATGCCGACTACGACCGGTTAGGCAACCGAATCAAGTGGAATCCCGCCGTCAAGACCCTCCGAGATCGTGAGGCGCTTCGTGCAGCCGTTTGCTCGGGACTCGTAGACATCGTAGCCACCGACCACGCCCCACACCTCCTCTCGGAGAAGGAAGGCAACTGCCTCACCGCGGCAAGTGGTGGCCCGCTCACGCAGTATGCACTCATCGCCATGCTTGACATGGCCCGCGAAGGGGTGTTTACGAAGGAATTGGTCGTAGAGAAAATGGCACACCGCCCCGCCGAGCTCTTCGCTATTGAGAAGCGAGGCTACCTGCGCGAAGGCTACTATGCTGACCTCGTCCTCATCGATCCCGAGGGCAAGACACCCGTCAAGACTGAGAGCATCATCTCCCTCTGCGGTTGGTCACCCTTCGAAGGTCACACCTTCGGTCACCGCGTCGAGGCTACCTATATCAATGGAGACTGTGCGTATCACGCAGGAGCACTCAGCGAGGTACGCCCATCGGTAGCTCCACTCCTCTACTCGCGTCCATAGCCCGACACCTCCTCTTTACCACACGTGTAGCCCCTTTTCCGAAGTGCCATGAGCCTTCGGAGAAGGGGCTACACGTATGGATCCTAACTACACTGAGAGATGAACGATTGAAAGGGGGATGTCAACCAGTACTGGTCGACGAAGTGAGCAGTACTGGTCAGCAATCGAACCAGTACTCCTTTATATATCCCCACTCTAACAGACTATATTTCAAGACCCTATACAGCCCCCTCCAAAGTCGCATTAAGCGACTGCCCAGCCAAGGGGATCACGACCCCATCCCCAAGAGAAATAGGAGGAGACTATCCTGGATATTTAAGCTCAACACTCACGTAACGAAGAGGCATCGCACAAAGGGGCTTTTTCATTAACTTTGTAGTAAAGACAACGATAGGTCTCCCTGCCCTCCACCTCGGTCGACAGGGAGTATTTTTCACGCTTACGAAATAGATCTACCCACTCCGATGAAGTCGAGTCTCTGTGCGCTCCTCTGCGCCACGGCCCTTACCGCAACTGCCATCACTGGCTGCGGTACGACCAGACAACATACCGCTACTCTCAGCCAGCCTACCCCACGCCAAGACCGCTACGTGGTCATCCTCTCACTTGATGGCTTCCGCCCCGACTACCAAGGTCGTTGCGCTACCCCCAACCTCGATGCGATGGATCGTGAGGGGCTTGCTGGTCGCTTCCGCCCCTCCTACCCCACGCTGACTTTCCCCAACCACTACTCGATGGCTACGGGGCTTTATCCCAACAATCACGGGCTCGTCGGTAATGAGTTCTGGGACGAGCGTGGTGCACGCTATCGCCTCGGCGACCGCAAGGCCGTAGCAGATCCTGCCTTCTACAAGGGCGAGCCACTGTGGAATGTAGCGCGTCGCCACGGAGTGAAGTCCGCCAGCTTCTTCTGGGTAGGTAGTGAGACTTCCGTCGGTGGACACCACCCCGACCGCTGGAAGAAGTTCAACGACAAGGTACCCTACACAGATCGTGCTGACTCAGTACTCAGCTGGCTGAATCTCCCTGCGGCAGAGCGTCCACATCTGGTCATGTGGTATATCGAAGAGCCCGACCACACAGGCCACCACAACGGCCCTGAGTCTCCTAAGACCCTTCGCATGGTAGAGAAGATGGACTCAGTCATCGGCTACTTCCGCAAGGGGCTCGCCAAGCTCCCCATCCATCAGCAGGTAGACTTCATCCTCGTCTCAGACCATGGGATGCAGTCCTTCGACCGCAACAAGGCGGTCAACCTCGCAGACTACCTCCCTATCGATAGCTTTGAGCATGTCGCTACGGGTCCCTTCACTCACCTCTATCCCAAGAAGGGCTATACCGAGACGGCATATAAGATCCTGAAGAAGGTGCCCCACGTATCGGTATACCGTAAGAATGAGCTACCCGCTCGCCTACACTTCGGTAGCAGCCCCCGCATCGGTGAGCTGGTACTCATCGCAGACCTCGGCACGCAGATCTTCTTCCGTCCCCAAGGTATCCCCAAAGACTTCCTCCATGCTGGACATGGCTTCGACAATAAGAATCCTGAGATGTATGCCATCTTCAAGGCTGTCGGCCCAGACTTCCAGCCTGGTCGCAAGGTCTCCAAGCCCATCCCCAATATCACCCTCTATCCCCTCGTCTGCCGTATCCTAGGCCTCCAGCCCGGCACGCACGACGCAGACGAAGCCCTCGCCTCTTCACTCCTCAAGAAGAAGTAGTCGCTGCTCCTATGATCATTGCACAGAAGAAGCGAAAAGAGAATATCGCTGAATACCTGCTCTACATGTGGCAGGTAGAGGACCTCATCCGTGCTGCAGGCGTCTCCCCTGAGGGAGTCGAGCAGCTCCTCCTCCCCCGCTACGATGTCGACGAAGAGAAGCGTGCCGAGATCCGCTCATGGTATCTCGAGCTCATCGAGATGATGCGCACCGAGGGCAAGGTACAGTCGGGGCATCTTGATGTCAACCGCATCGTACTGATGCAGCTTGAGGAGCTTCACCGCCGCCTCATCAGCAATCCCAATGACATCGTCTACTCGGGACTGCACCTGCAGATACTCCCTGCTCTCATCCAGCTCCGAGGCAAGAATAACGGAGCTACGGAGAGCGACCTTGAGACTTGCTTCAACGCGCTCTATGGCTATATAACCCTCAGCCTCCAGCACAAGGAGGTCAGCGAGGAGACCAAGAAGTCAATGAAGCAGATCAGCGCCTTCCTCGCTATGCTTGCCCACCGCTACAAGATAGAGCAAGAGGGCATCGAGTCCGAAGATAACACCCACAATTAGCCCCACCTACATGAACGAATATAAGAACGAGATCGACCAGCGACGTACCTTCGCTATCATCAGTCACCCTGACGCCGGTAAGACGACCCTCACCGAGAAGCTCCTCCTCTTCGGGGGGGCTATCCACGTAGCAGGTGCCGTCAAGAGTAATAAGATCAAGAAGACCGCGACGAGTGACTGGATGGAGATCGAGAAGCAGCGTGGTATCTCCGTAGCTACCTCTGTCATGGGATTTGAGTACGCTGGCTACAAGATCAACATCTTGGATACCCCTGGTCACCAGGACTTCGCTGAAGATACCTTCCGTACCCTCACCGCTGTCGATAGCGTCATCATCGTCATCGACGGAGCTAAGGGGGTAGAGACCCAGACCCGCCGTCTTATGGAGGTATGCCGTATGCGCAAGACGCCCGTGATGGTCTTCATCAATAAGATGGACCGCGATGGGCAGGATCCTTTCGACCTACTTGACGAGATCGAGAAGGAGCTGCAGATACGTGTACGCCCTCTCTCTTGGCCCATCGATATGGGGCAGCGCTTCCGTGGTGTCTACAACATCCACGAGGGGGCACTCAATCTCTTCACCCCCGACAAGCAGCGTATCACCGAAAGCGTCACGATCACAGACCTCAACTCCTCCGAACTTGAGCAGCACATCACGCCCGAGCAGGCAGAGAAGCTCCGTATGGATCTGGAGCTTGTTGATGGGGTATACCCCGAGTTTGACCGCGAAGAATATCTGTCAGGCGATATCGCTCCCGTATTCTTTGGCTCGGCACTCAACAACTTCGGGGTGCAAGAGCTCCTCAACTGCTTCGTAGAGATCGCCCCATCTCCCCGCCCCGTCAAGGCTGAGGAGCGTGAGGTATCGCCCTACGAACCCGCCTTCACAGGCTTTGTCTTCAAGATCCATGCGAACATGGACCCCAACCACCGTAGCTGTATCGCCTTCATCAAGATCTGCTCCGGTCGCTTCGAGCGTAATGCGAACTACAAGCACGTGCGCCTCGGCAAGAGCATGAAGTTCAGCAGCCCAACGGCCTTTATGGCTCAGCGTAAGGAGACGGTGGAAGAGGCCTTCGCAGGTGATATCATCGGGCTACCTGACACGGGGAACTTCCGCATCGGTGATACCATCACGGCTGGCGAGGAGCTTCACTTCAAGGGTCTCCCCAGCTTCTCCCCCGAGCTCTTTAAGTACATCGAGAACCAAGATCCGATGAAGACTAAGCAGCTCGCCAAGGGTATCGACCAGCTCATGGGCGAGGGCGTAGCACAGCTCTTCGTCAATCAGTTCAACGGCCGTAAGATCATTGGTACAGTCGGGCAGCTCCAGTTCGAAGTCATCCAGTACCGCCTACTCCACGAGTATGGTGCCGCCTGTCGCTGGGAGCCTATCAGCCTCTATAAGGCATGCTGGATAGAAAGCGATGATCCCGCAGAGCTGGAGAACTTCAAGAAGCGTAAGTCACAGTTCATGGCGAAGGATCTCGTTGGACGCGATGTCTATCTGGCCGACTCAGGCTACGTACTGACGATGGCGCAGCAGGACTTCCCCAAGATACGCTTCCACTTCACCTCCGAATTCGGTAAATAATACCATATTTTAATTCTACACAATTACATGAAAGCAATTAAGCAAGTAGCCTCCCTACTTCTGGCTACGATCCTCTCGGTGGGTGCCGTAAGCGCCCAGGGAAAGGCAAAGAGTAAGCAGCCCGCTAAGAGCTACCTACTCGAGACCGCTATCCCTAAGCGCCCCGCTGGGCAGCGAGATGTACTCGGACTCCGTCATGCTCCGATGCCCGTCGTTCGCGTGGGCTTCATCGGGCTGGGTATGCGTGGCCCTGGTGCCGTCGAGCGCTTCACCCAGATCGAGGGCGTAGAGATCAAGGCTCTCTGCGACCTTCATCCTGACCGCGTCGAGAAGAGCCAGGCCATCCTCAAGAAGGCTGGCTTACCCGAAGCAGCTACTTACAGCGGTAGCGAAGAAGCATGGAAGCAGCTCTGCGACCGCCCCGACATCGACCTGGTCTACATCGCTACCGATTGGGCACGTCACGCTCCTATGATGATCTATGCCATGCAAAAGGGTAAGCACGTCGCTTGTGAAGTACCTGCTGTGACGACCCTCAAGGAAGCTTGGGATGTCATCAATACGGCTGAGCGCACGCAGCGTCACTGCATGATGCTCGAGAACTGCGTCTATGACTTCTTCGAGCTCACCACGCTCAACATGGCTCAGCAGGGGCTCTTCGGTGATGTCCTCAGTGCTAAGGGTGCTTACATCCACAACCTCGAGCCCTTCTGGAAGTACTACGAAGGTGACTGGCGCCTGAAGTACAATCAGGAGAATCGTGGTGACGTCTACGCTACGCACGGCCTTGGCCCAGCTTGCTGGGTACTCAATATCCACCGTGGTGACCGCATGGAGTACCTCACCTCTATGGACGTACCTGCCACCTCCATCCCCCGCTTCATGAAGAAGGAACTCGGAGTAGAGAATCCCGTAGTTAAGAATGGTGAGATGACTCAGACGCTCATCAAGACGGCTCTTGGCAAGACGATCTACCTCGAGCACAACGTAGCTTCTTACCGCCCCTACGACCGTATGTATCAGGTCATCGGTACCGACGGCTTCGCCAACAAGTACCCTAACGAAGGCTATGCTCTCCGTCCCACGGAGCAGAACCTCAAGGCTGTACCTAACCACGAAGACCTCAAGAGCCACGACTACGTCAGCGATGCTACCAGAGATGAGCTGATGAAGAAGTACCAGCACCCCATCCAGAAGGAGATCGCTGAGAAGGCTAAGAAGGTCGGTGGTCACGGCGGTATGGACTTCATCATGGACTATCGTCTGATCTACTGCATGCGCAATGGTCTGCCCCTTGATATGGACGTCTATGACCTCGCTGAATGGTCTGTCATCGGCGACCTGACTCGTCTCTCTCTGGAGCACCAGTCTGCACCTGTTGCCTTCCCCGACTTCACTCGTGGAGCTTGGAAGCGTATCAAGGGCCTTCAGCTGCACTTCGCTAAGTAGTCCTTCGAATACTTTCCCCTAAAGACAGAGCGCCCCGATAAGCCTATCGCTTATCGGGGCGCTCTCTTTATATCAATACCTCAGTGCAACCACAGGTAAAAGTCCTGCCAGTCAGTGAGGATATGCAAAGTCAAGCCAACTGCCAAGACGCGTAGCCACCAAGGCAATCCCCAGCGCTCATAGGGTAGGAAGAGCATCACTACATAGAGCCCTACCATCGGATAGGAGTGCAGGAGATGCGTCCCGACACTACAGCGATTCGGGTCAAAGATCGGGCGTGCCAAGAGGTGGTCTACGTCGATCAGCATAGTCGATAGAAGCAGGAGATACACCACCGTCCAGCGACGACGCGGCCAGAGCAGCGCTATCACCAGTGGGAAGACGAAGTGCAAACCATAGTGCACGAGTGTGCGAACGAGCATAAGAGTGGGAGATAAAAGACTCCCCAGGCACGCCATCATGGGGTCCCTGGGGAGTCACTATGAGTGAGAGAAGGAAGGGACTAAGCCTCTTCGCCTGCCTTTTCCTTTTCTACGAGGAGGGCGATTTTCTGCTCCGTCAGGTGGATGTCTGCTACGAGAGCATCGCGCTTACGCTCTACCTCGGAGAGGAGTGAAGAGCCCGACTTACTACTGATGTTGAGGCGAGTCAGGTTGCTCTCATAGGTCTGGAGTTCGCTACGTAGACGATCCAGATGACGCTGCATACGGCTGTGCTCGCTCTGCAGCGTGGTACCCTTGCCCTCAAGATTGCTCAGTGAAGCGCTATAGCCCGAGAGACGACGCTCCTCACGATGACGACGCAACTTGCCATGCAGAGCATCGAGTAGCTCACGATAAGCCGCATTGATAGCCTCACGGTCCTTGTTGGGGACGAAGCCTGCCTGCTTCCAGCGTTCGTTGTAGCTATTGAGCAGGTCACGGAGATTCTCTGGTACTTCGCCTTCGTTGATAGCCGTAAGCTCCTTGATGATCTCACGCTTTACAGCCAGGCTCTTGCGAGCCTCGCTGTAAGCCTTGTCACGGCGGGGAGCTTCCTTCTTCTTACGATCGAAGAAGTAGTCGAAGCTGGCACGGAACTCTTCCCAGATCTTCTGGCTGTACTTAGGAGCTACGGCGCCGAGCTCCTGCCATTCCTTTTGGAGTGCCTTGAGTGCGTTGGTCGTTTCCTCCCAAGCGGTGCTGTCCTTCAGCGCTGCAGCACGCTCGATGAGCGCACGCTTCTTCTGCAGGATCTCTTCGGTATGCTCGTGATTAGCCTTGAAGAAGTCATTGCGACGGCGGAAGAAAGCATCGATACCGGCACGGAAGCGCTGGTAGATGGATTCGTTGTCCTTACGGGGAGCACGGCCGATCTTACGCCACTCTTCCTGCATAGCCTTGATCTGCTCAACAGCCTTGTTGAAGGCAGAGTGCGAGGAGAGCGGAGCGGAAGAAAGTAGTTCTTCTACCTGCAGGCAGAGGCGCTCCTTACCTTGGAGGTTCTCTTCTTCGGTAGCCTTACGCTGGTCGTGGAACTCCTGATGACGCTTATGCTGAGCCGTAGCCAGCTGCTTGAATTCGGAGTTGATCTCCTGACGATGCTCCTTCGATACAGGGCCAAGTTCGTGCCACTGTGCAGTGAGTTCCTGTAGACGACGATAAGCAGCGATCGTATCCTTCACACTATCGAGCTCACGGAGCTCTGCGAGGATAGCCTGCTTTGCCTCCAGATTCTTCTTGAAGTCAATCTGGCGCAGGTCATCATTGATAGCCTTGAGATCATAGAACTGATCACGCAGCTCGTAGAAGCGGCGGTTGAGCACGGTGGCATCCTTGGGATCCAGTTGTCCCAAGGCATTCCACTCATCACGGATAGCAGTGAAGGTCGAGTAAAGGCTCCCAAATTCGGCGCCTTCCTCATTGCTCTTGAAGAGATCCTCGAAGCGCTGAAGGAGGGCCTCCTTCTTGACCTTATTCTCAGCATAGAGCTGCTCTAAGGCCTCTTGACGCTTCTTGTCGTGCTCACGGAAGGTAGAGAGTAGGCCTTCGAGGCGGAGCTCCTGCACTTCGAAGGATTCACGTTGCTCCTTGTCGTTGGGATCAAGGCGCTCACGACGACGAATGAATTGACCACGGATATTCTCGACGAGCTTACGCTCAGGAAGTTCTTCTTGTTGAAGGAGTACAGCCAAGTGATCGACGAGCTCCTGAGGGCTCATGGACTGGTAGGAGGGAGTCTGATCGAGTGGTGTAGCCGCGTCTTGTGCTGCGGGGGCAGTGTGGTCAAGCTGTGCTTGGTCTGGTGTCTGGAGTTCCATAGTCATTCTCTTCTATTTTGTAGTGCTATCCCATCCCTACCCTACCTCTTGGAGAGGCTGTATGCAAAGGCCTTCGAAGAGGTATAATAAGGACTGAAAATCTTGCTCACTACAAAGCTAAACATTTTTTCTCTTTTGCCCCAATTCTCCAGTTGCATATATACATGATTCCTGCTTGAGGTAGTCACCTTTCAAGTCAAGCACGATACATCAGCTATCTCTATCGAACAAAGCCCAGAC
>ERZ772958.274-NODE-274-length-22871-cov-5.245004_pt1 | contig 22871 bp, 19 predicted proteins | sample MGYA00580681_ERZ772958 | MGnify/ENA primary metagenome ERZ772958 (study PRJEB29015, sample SAMEA2738089) | human oral metagenome | biome: human oral; feature: human-associated habitat; material: saliva | place: China | collected 2275 ...
CTGAACTAGAGGTATTTGTGACTTCGGAGCTTGATGATTTTGCCGAAATAATGGACAATTTAGCCGAGACCTTGTAGAAACTTTCTGCACTCTCATAGTTTTAGTTTGGACTTTCCTTACTTTCCCACCGATACCTCTTGAAGTTTGCAAATAAAATACAATTCTATTCACGAAACTGATTTCATAATATTTCGAATAACCATAGAATAAATGATGTATAAGTTGCGAGAATCGTAAAAAATGCTATGAATGTAATGAACAGTGTGCATATATCGTTAAGGCGACTTGGCAGACGCTAAGACGGTGATTCCCAAAAGATGAAAAAAGTCGCTCCATTTAGCATGGAGCGACTTGAAGATTTTCTGGTCGGCAGCGCAAGTGTAACAACAGGGCTGCGGCATCTTTATCCTCCACCAGCGCCACAAACTCTCGCTCTGGATGGAGCAACGCCATCAATACTGCTGTCTCTCCGTCATCTTCCACCCTTAAAGGCTGACATGCCTTCGCAGGTTGCTGCGCGGTATATTGCGCTTCCCACAGTGCCAGTTGTTCATTGATGCTATGAAGGTCGGAGAGATGTCGAGCCACACGTGCTTGTGCACCCCCGATCTTGTGCGAATAGCTTGCCACCACGTGCGACACCAGTGCGCGGAGGTCGGTGAGTTTTCCTTGAGTTTTCGTGCAATGCGCGTACCATTTGCCGACAAAGCCCGTAGCATCGCCTTCCATGGCGAGAGGAGCTCCCCATGCCACTGTGAGACGTCCGTGTTCCAGCACACGCGTGCCGGAGGGAAACACGCGAGCTTCACCTGCCACGATGAGCGGACGCACCATGGTTTTGCCTATGGTTTGGAGCTGCTGGGCAAATCTGTGGAGCAATTCCGTGCTTGCTCCCACCTCCAGCATCGGTTGACGTCCTTGTGCCCACAGTTGGCTGCACTTTTCTAGCGACCATGTCGCCAGTGTCATCCATTCCCATTCTGGATGATGATGCAGTGCCCAGCGTTTCACCCGCACGTCTTGCGCTATCCACACCCCGATGAAGGGCATTTCGTGCAGCGTGTGCACTTTGTTAGGAGAGTGCTGCCCATCATTGGTGACGCAGGTCGCTGCGTCACCAGTTGCAGTGGGCTGTTCTGCTATTTCCACCCCTTCTTTTTCTGTGAAATCTTCGTTGTCCTTTGACGATTGTACGGCTTTTTTCTGTGTATCTCCGTCGTTTCTCGAAAAACGTCCGACATCTTCAAAATTTTCTCCCACGTTTTTCGAAAAAACTCCGACGTTTTTGGAAAAATCTCCCACGTTTTTTGAGAAATCTCCCACGTTTTTTTTCGCGCCTCCGAGATTCGAGGTCGACAGGTCCGTGGAGAAGGGTTGTGCGAGGGTGTTTTCACTGCTTGTTGCCCCTCCGATGGTTTGATCCTCCCACACGATGCCGCAACAGTGCGTGAGTGCCCACGCATTTCGGCTCAGGGCAGACTGCACCAAACGCACCATAGAGAGCGGACTAGCCCAAGGCGAAGCCACACGTTGGCGCGTCCACCAACCAAACACTGGAGCCGGCAGGAGCAAGGTCGCAGCCACCACGCTGCCCATGCCCACAATGGTGAGTCCGCCCAGCGAGGAGAGGGCAGGATGTTGGGCAAAAGCCAGCGTGCCCACGCCGATGAGCATAATTATCGCTGAGAGCAGGATGCTCCGCTTGTAGGCTGCCAGCAGTTTTCTCCCATAGGTGTACTCATAGAGCAGACCTTCGGTCACGAATATCGAATAGTCGTCCCCTTGTCCGAAGATAAAGGTTGCCAAAATCACATTGACGAGGTTGAAACTAAGTCCCAAAACTGACATACTGCCCAGAATCCACAACCAACTCACCACCATGGGGAAGAAAGCTAGGGCAGCCACGCTGAATCGTCGAAACGAGAGCCACAAAAATCCGAAGACGATGGCACCACACACCCAGCCGATGTAGGAAAAGTCCTGCGACAGATGGCGCGCCACGCTTTCGTTCATCGATTTGGGTGTGAAAGTCCAGACGCTCTCCGCGCCTTCTTCTGCCGCCTTGGGAGCCTTCGCCTGAGACATTGGTAGTCTGAGCGCGGCATCCAACTGTTGCTTCAGCGCATCCGTCTCACCGCGTGGCACATTCACCACAGTCGTCACGATATATTCCCCTTTGCCAGTGCGTGCCACCAAAGGAGCTAGCGCATCTTCGCCCATCGTCAAGCACTGGGCAGCATCGATGGGACGAAAGTCTCGGCGCAAAAGGCTGTCAAAAGGCGCAAAAGCCTGTGGTGCAAAGCCCAATTTCGCAGCTTCCTGCGCTGTTTGTTGGCGCAGTGCTGTTCCATTTTCCTGCACAAAAGCCTTCCATCGCGCCAGACGTGCCGTTTGTTCGCCAGCAGATGCGAGATATGGGGCTACGCTTTGCACTGTTGCACCTTTCACCTTCCGAATCATGGGGACAATCGTGCTTTCCTTTTGCTCACGCAGCGCAAGTGCCTCCTCGAGTGTCCGTGCGCGGTGAGCGATATACAGAGGTTCGTGGAGCGTATCGGCTTGTCGCAGTTGTGCCAACTCGCCAAACAGCGTGCGTTGTTCTGAGGATAGGTAATTTAAGTGCGCAAGATTAGCATCAAACTCCACATTTCGCCCCGTCCATCCCAAGAGCAGCGTGGCTATGAGGGCAATGCCCAGCCCCAAAGTGCGATAGTGTGAAGAGGTTTTACGCATGGGTACGTTTGCCACTTCGAGATTTCCCCCCTCGGCTTGCGAGGAAGAGGAGTGCACAGCGGCAGTTGTGGCAGGGGCTTTCACCAAATGAGGCAATGCCACCAGCACAAAGGCTATCGTCCCTATGAGCATAGCAGCTGCAAACACGCCCAAATCGCGCAGTGCCACGGAATGTAGCGGAATCAATGCCGCAAAAGCTCCCACGGTGGTCACGTTGCCAATGAGCAAAGGAGCCACCAGTTCGCGAAGATTTTGGCGAATGCTGCCAGCATGTGACAGGTGCGTGAGAAAATGTAGGGGATAATTGACCGCGATGCCGATAATCACCGAAGAGATGCCCAAGACGATGAGAGAAACCGTGGAAGTGGTGAACGAAAGCACACAGAGTCCCACCAGCCATCCGAAACCTACGGTCAGGACGATGAGCAAGAGGTGTCGCACGCGTCGAAGGGTGTAGAGCAAGATGCCCAAGGTGAGCACCACTGCCACGGCTATTGCCCACGTGCTGTCGCGCTTGATTTGTTCGGCATTGCCCACAGCGATGGTGGGCGCACCGATGATTTGCACCCGAATGTGGGGAATAAGTTGAGCATTATGGGGTTGTTTTTCAGAGTTTTTTTCGAGTTCTGTGGGAGCTTTGTTGGACACATTGGCTTCTTGCTCCACGGTCTGCGCCACGTCCTCCAGTAGATGTTTGAGTCGCGCTTGCACATCTGTGGCAGTACCTTGGGCGTTGGTGGTGAGCATCACCACACACCAGCGATGGTCGGGCGAGAAGATGTGCCCTTCGTGCAGATCATAGTGCAGATTGGTGCGTGTTTCTAGCAGTCGTCTGGCAGGAGCGGAGAAGAGATTCAGCGGATCTTGCGCCAAAGTCGCAGATTGCCACCCACTGGTGGGGAGCATCATTTCGGACTGTGCCGCGTGGAGTTGGCGATTCACGAAGTGGGGCGTGCTCATCGCGGAGTCGATGTGCGTCCAGTCGGCAGAGGTGAGCAAATAGGGCGCATGTTCCACCCACCACACTTGGCGATCCATCATCTGCGCCACGTCTATCTCGCTCACCACCTGCGACAACCACTGGGCGGTGTCGCGTTGTTTCACCATCTCTGCGAAGCGGTCGGCAGCATCAATGAGCGTTTCTTCGGGCGTTGTCTGTGAGTTCTCCGCCATTCGCGCAGCCCGACTACTGTCGCTGGGCACTGCCTCGTGGCGCACTACGGCAAAGATGCGGTTGCCTCCGTTGTATTGCCCGAAAGCCGCGAGCGATGCTGGATATTGTCCATCGTTCGGCAAAAAATCTGTGATGTCCTCCTTAAAATCTAAGCTACTCACACGCGCCACTAGGAGCAGTATGACAGCCACTCCGAGGGTCCATCGCCATCGTGGGCGAGGACGCAGAAATTCATACAAACGGAGGAAAAAAGACTTAGACATTAGGGAGTAGACGTTAGAGAATAGACGTTAGACGTTAGAGAGTCGAGGAGCGCAAATCCTTTAGCTCGCCACGACAAGTGTGGATTGGTTCCGAATTTGATGTTAGTGGTTAGTCTTTAGACGTTAGGGTGGAGTGCTTTCCTTTTGCTACAAGGGTAGCAAAAGGAATACTTCAGAGAGCCTTGGGAGGGGGCGGCACCTACGATTGACCTCTCAAGTCGATAAACTTGATGGGCTTGCGCGACTTAGGTGGAAAGTTGATGGCTGCCACCTCTTCTTTGGGCAGAATCTCCACGTCGGGCGTCACTCGAAGGCGAGCACGGAAGCGATCTTTCAAATCTTTCGTGATGGCAGTGGGCAGTGGCAAATGGCTGTCTGCGACATATTGTTGCGCCACCTCCTGTTTCAGTCCCACTTTTGCGCACACTTCGTCGGTGCCGTTGGCAGAAGTGCGCGCCACCACCACATAGTTCTCCACATAAGGGGCGTGATCCAACACATCATTCAAGGCAGGCGGATAGAGCGTTGTCCCTTTGAGTTTAATCATATTGTGCTTTCTTCCCACGAGTGGTGTGAGGCGATAGGTGTGACGTCCGCAAACACATGGGGCAACAATGCGTGCTGCCACATCGCCCGTGCGGAAGCGCAAGAGCGGCATTCCCTCGACACCCAAGGGCGTGACCACGATTTCCCCAAATTCTCCATCTTTCACGGGGCGATTGTCCTCACCGATGATCTCGACAATCACGAGTTCGGGATGCACATGACCGCCATTTCCTTCGGGACATTCAGCAAAGGTTGCCCCCATCTCTGTGGAGGAATAAGTGGCAAAGAGCGACACTTCGGGCCATCTCTCCGCGATGCGCTTGCCCAAAAGATTGAGTTGGAAATCGGTATCTCGGAGACCTTCGCCAATACCTATGATGCGGCGCACGCTGGAGTGGCGATAGTCGATGCCGTGTGCCTCGGCATAGTCGATGAGACGTAGGATGAACGAGGGTACACACATGAGGGTGTCGGGTTGAATCTTGCGAATGGTGTCCCATTGCAATTCGGGAATACCGCCTCCCACTCGCACCACGCCTGCTCCCAAACGGCGAAGTCCGAGAAAATATGCCATGCCCGCCATGAATCTCTTGTCGAGAGTGGTCATGATCTGCACGATGCTGTCGCGTGTCACACCAGCGCAGGCAAAGGAACGGGCTTCGTTGAATGCCAATCGTTCGAGATCGCCATCGGTGCAAGCGAAGGTTACTGCCTCGCCCATCGTACCCGAGGTGGTGACATAGTCGATGACCTCGCTTGGGGGTACGCAGAGGAAGTCCGCATTGTCGCGTTGCAGATCTGCTTTCTCTGTGAAGGGCAGTTGTTGCAAGTCGTCGATGGTGCGGATTTGTGCCACATCAATGTGGTGTTCTCGAAACATCCGTTGATAGAATGGCGATTTTTCCGCCAGATAGTGCAGATGTTTGCGCAGAAGTTCTTCTTGAAATTCCTGAATGACTTGGGGAGATTGGAAAGAAATATCAGTCATAAGGCACGGAGGCTTGCCATTCCTTTGGTGCTATCTTGCCTTTTGGGGGTGTATCCTCACAAGGAACTAGCGCAGCCTTGGGAGCATGAAGCATCAAAGGTGGGAGAGATGAGATGTGAAAATGATAGAAAGGAGGGGTAAGAATTCGAGAGGTGGGTGGAAAATGTGGCTTAGATATGCCCTAAAAGTGTGTTTTTGCCGAGTATCGCTTCAGCAGTTTGCACGGCATTGAGGGGAGTGCCGCAGATGCCATGCAGACCAACGCACTGACCACTCAAATATAAGTTGTGCACTTTGGTGAACACTGGGATTTGCCATCGCATGAAGTGCTCCGCATCTTTCTCAATGCCATAGAGACTTCCTTGAGGACTGTGGTAGTAATCGCGGATGGTGAGGGGCGATGCTGCCTCGATGCGGTCGATCCATTGCCGGATGTTGGGTAAGCGGGTGGCAAGAAGATCTAAGACTCTCTCCGTCATCTCTGCTTTCCAAGCCTGATATTCGGTTCCTCGTTGGTGAGTTGTAGTGTCTGCCCACGAAGCCACGGCAGAGAAGGGCATAGGAGCGGTGATGGTCATTCGCGAAGCGGTGGTGGCATCTTCCGAGTCGGGCGGTGTCATGTACAGAAGTCCGTGGGGCCACTCCGCATTGTACGCTTCAAGCGACCAGATTTTTCCCCATGTGCGTTGCACATATCCGCTGCGATTCACATAGGGGTAGCCCTCTTTGAGCGTGAGATAGACCGAAAAAGCCGAATAACCCACGGGCAAATCTTCCAAGCGCTGGCGATAAATCTTGGGGAAAGCGCCTTCGTCCGTCACACGAAGCAGTTCGCGCACATGGACTGCCGACACATATTTCTCCGCCGAAAACTGCCTGCCATCCGCGAGTTCTACCCTTTGCACCGCATGGTCTTGCACCGCAATGCGTGTGACCTCAGCGCGATTCAGCACTTCACCGCCTGCCTCTTCGACCACTTGGCGCAGCGCATCGGCGAGTTGTCCACTATTCCCCACAAATCGCGATGTTCCTTCGATATAGAGCACATTGATCACTGCGTGGATATAGGCAGGAGTGTGCCCAGCGCGCCCGCCATACATCGGATTCATGTACGCCAACAACTGACGGAGGTGTTCATCTTCTATGTATTGCGCGATGAATTCATCGGCTGGCACGAGGCTGTCTTCGCTGAGTGTTGCCATCGTGTCGGAGGGGCGCAGATGAAAGAGCGAGAGTTGGTCGGTGATGCGGTAGAGGGCGTCGACATATCGTGCAATGCCAGTTTCTTCCTGTGGGAAATAACGTGTCCAACTCTGGGCGAATCCTTCACGACTACCGCGGATTTCATAGCGATCGCCTGTGGATGCCATGAAGATTTCGTCCATCGTTTCATCCACATCCTTCAGACGAAGTTGGTCATAGATGCCGAGATAATCACAGAGTCTTCGTAAAGTTTGCCCTTCGCCAAAGCCACCTAATAGGTGCATTCCTGTGTCGAAATGTTGCGTTCCTCGACGAAAACTCTGTAGTCCTCCCCCGATGATGGCATTTTTCTCCAAGACGAGGCAGCGCATGCCCGACTTACTGAGCAGCGCTGCGGTGAAAAGTCCGCCAAGACCTCCACCGATGATGAGGACGTTGTAGGGAGAATAGACGTTAGACATTAGAAAATAGACGTTAGAGTCGCGGACATTAGTGCTAAAAATATAGAGAGTAGACGTTTGAATGGGGACTTTTTCAATCCCAACTGCGCTTGATTTCTGAGACAGCAAGGTGAGTGCCCACCAAAGTGCCCAAGATGCCATGGGAATTGACGTTTTGTCCAGCCAAAAACAAGTTAGGGATGCGCGTGCGAGTAGCCACTCTTCCGGCAGCACCGAGGGAGATGTCGCGAGCGATGCCGTAGAGACTTCCTCCGACAGTGCCTGTGTAGTCGCGATAAGTGAGTGGGGAGGATGAATATATCCGACTGATGCAAGCGCGCGTGCCAGGGAATTGTCGCTCTAAGGCAGCAAGTAACTGTTCCGTTCGCGCTGCTTTCCATATTTCGTAGGAAGAACCGCGATGTCCCACGAACGAATCTTCCCAAGGTTTCATCTCTTCGTAACGCACATAGGCGATAACCTCCGCCGTTGTTGCCCATTGCTGATGCGGTTTTTCGCATTGGTGCATATAGAGAAAGCCACGTGGCCAGTCGTCTGTCGTATAGTCTTCGCAGTCCCACGGAGAGGTGTGGTAGACATATTGGTTGGCGTTGAGATAAGGTAGGCTTTCGGGACGAAAAGCGAGGTAGAGGGTGAAGCATCCCACCGTGTTGGGCAGGGCGGCGATGCGACGCTTATAGGCTGGACGTAGAAGAGGGGTATCGGGAAGTAGGGAGAGCAGGGCTTGCGGATGGAGGGTGCTGACGATGCAATCGGCAGGGAAGTGCGCCCCTTTGGCAGTGGTCACTCCCGTGGCTTGGGAATGGTTGCAATGAATCTCCGTGACGCGTTGGCGCGTGAGCACCTTTCCGCCGAGCTGCTCGAGTTGTTGGATGAGTTGTTCCGCAATAATCTGGCTTCCCCCTGCAATCCGCGCGGCACTGGCGTTGTAGAATTCGGTGATAAAAGCATGAGTGGAAAAGGGTGTTTGCCCCTTGCGTCCTGCATAGAGAGGGAGATTTCCCACCAAGACTTGTCGCAAAGTGGCATCGCCTATCATACTTTCGAGGATGCTGTCCACACTGCGCGACTGATATTCTTGCATGGTGTGGAGCTGCTCTGTCAAGTTTGTCTCATGATGAATGGACGATATGTGCATGATCTTCCGTACCAACTGGAGATACTTCCACAGGTTGTCGCGCTCTTTGGGAAAATGCTGTGCCAAAACATCGACAAAGGCCTCTCCTTTGGCGTAGGCGAAGGACTGTCCCTCGAGATGAATCTGTTCATATCCCCCAGCATCGAGCGGCACCAACGGAAGATGCAGGTTATAATCTTGGAGCAGCGGATGCAACACTTGCCCTTCTTCATAACTTCCCACGAAGTGCATGCCCGTTTCCCACCGATGTCCGTGGCGATAAAAGCTCTGTAAGCAACCGCCAGCTTGAGGAGATTGCTCCAAAACGGTGACTTGATGTCCCATCCGTGCGAGTTGTACACCACAACTCAGCCCACCGAGACCGCTACCAAGGACAAGTATTTGGGACATAAGAGGAGGTTTTAGACGTTAGAGATTAGACGTTAGACGTTAGGGGGCGCAGCCTCTTTCTGCTCGCCACGACAAGCGTGGCTCGGGTGTTTTAGACGTTAGAGATTAGACGTTAGACCTTAGATGTTAGAATGTGGACTTTGAGCCATTAAGCATCGGAGGGTTCGCTTAGCACAGTTTGATAATACTGCCGGAATTGTCGAGCTTGTTGGAGCGTACTCCCTTGTCGCAGTGGATCGGAGGGAGAAATGCGGTGTCCCACTTCGACATCTATTTTTCCTGCTCGAATGGCGAGGTCGGTTTTGCCCAACACCCGTCCTGTGCCGCGTAGGAAGAGGGGGAGAATATCTACGTTAAAGCGTTCGGCAAGTGCGAAAGCCCCTTGGTGAAATCGCCCTAATCGCCCTGTGGCACTGCGAGTGCCTTCGGGGAAAATCAATACACTGTAGCCGCGCTGTAGGAGAGCACCCACGCGCACTGCGAGGGTTTCAAAATCTTCTGTGACGGGCAAGAACTCCGCATGGCGAATGATGACGCCGTAAAGTGGATTTCGCCATACCCACTGCTTGGTCATGATCACCAAATGGGGAGTGAGGAGCATGACGCTGAGCAAGTCGAGGTGGCTACGATGGTTTGCCACGATGATGGCTGGGCGAGTGAAGTCTTCTCCGTGCCGATGAACGCGCAAGGTTACGCGTGGCAGCAACCACAACACGCCGCGCGATACGCGCTGAATCAGGCGATGGAGCCACAGCCGTTGGGCATCTTGAGGAGGAAAAAGCGCAAACCCTAGCCCGATGATGGCTTGCGTAGGGAGCATGAGAAGGAAGAAGCTGAGCAACAAAACGATGCCGTAGACAAAACTCAGCAAGCGGAGGGGCCACACCACGGAGAGGGCGAGTGTGGTGAGGGCAGTGTTGAGCAGGGTAATGCGGAAAAAGTCGGCAGTAGGACGGAAGTGACTCACCCTTTCTTCGCGTGGGGGATAATACACCTTTACGGGAATCTGTCGCAATCTTGTGCCACACCAAGCCGAGAACACCATGATTTCCAATTCCGCCTCGTAGCGATTGGTGAGAAAGTCCAATCCGTGGAGGTGATGCAAGGGATAGGCGCGAAATCCTGTCTGCGTGTCCTCCAGAGAAAAGCCCGTTTGCAGCCACACCCAGAAGTTGGAAAATCGGTTGGCACGCCTAGCCGCTGCCGACATATTGGGAGCTTGTTGCGTAAAAAGTTCGGGAGAAAAGCGATTGCCCACGATGATGTCGTCGGGCGTCTCCGCGATGGCTTGGAGAAACTGCGGAAGGTCGCTTGCAAAATGCTGACCATCGCTGTCCATCGTAATGACATGCGTGTAGCCACATTGGCGAGCATGGCGGAAACCATGGCGTAGTGCTGCCCCTTTGCCCAAATTTTTGGGATGATGTAAGACGATGATGCCAGAAAATCGTGAGAGAATCTGCAAGGTCTCGTCCGTGCTTCCATCGTCTATCACCATGAGGGGGGCGCACTGCGCTTGGAGGATGTCGGTGATGACGTCCGCCAGCGTGTGAGCATTGTTGTAAGTGGGTAGTAGAATGATGGGGCGCATAAGTAGAAAGTTGGGAAAACCTAATTAGGACAACGAACAAAATCGCAGCGAGAGCTTGGCAAAAGTGGTGTCGCCTTGGGAGAGGGTTGCTTTCAACTGCGAGGGTTCGCCCGAAAGGTCAATGGTGAGTGTCGAAACCTCCGCTGGACTGATGGGCGCAAGGTATTTAATGTTTTTCGCCTCAGAGAGTCGGAGCGGAGATTTCCAAGTGCGCTCAGCCAGTTCTTTCACAATTTGGAGCGCGCACACGCCAGGCAAGATGGGATGTCCTGGAAAGTGCGCTCGAAAGATGGAATGATTTGCCTGTAAGTCCAACTGAAATTTGGCGCGCGTGGGCAGTTCGTGGGTCTCGTCAGTGAGATGAAAGAGAGAATCAAGGAGCTTCATGTGAAAAAGCTAGTAAGAGAGTGAGCAGACTATCAGCGCCACTGTCGCCACCTTCAAAGCAAGCGTGGCGCACGCTCGGAGTGCATCATGGTGCAGTGGTGTCGATGGATGTCGAATCTTGGACAGTCTGCGTGGTGTCTAGGGGAAGTGGGGCAAAATCGTAGCGGATGCCGTGGCGATTGTTGTGAGAGAAGGCTTGTCCTGTGGCAAAGTGCGGAACAAAAGTTTGGAAATCCTTTTTCAACATTCTGCGCAGGAAGAAGCGGCGCAAGGGAGGAATGAGGTGCGCCAATCGGATGCGCTGTCGTTGTCGCTCGTAGGTGAAGTCGAAGGCTTGGACACCAAACTCATTGACCCACGCACCCACGATGCTATCATGGCGCACGCGCACCACGCAAAGTCCGGAGAGATTACCGCGCGGCATCGTGATTTGTGCCGACCATGTTGTGGCACTGTCCGTGACCACCCACGGGAGGGGCGGTGCACTGGGAGCGTTTTGTGCCGTACTGCAAGCGGTGAGCAAGCACAAGGCGAAGATAGCCCCCCAAAGTAGCTTGGTGCTAATCCACCTTAAAGTCAGAAGCTGCGACATGTTGGTTCTTTTTGAAACCCGAAAGTTCGATGGTGGTGACATCTCCGCTGCGTTCGGTGAGCACCACGCGCGAAACGACCGCTAGCTTCGGGTCGATGGTGAGGGTGATTTGCGAAAACAGGGCTTTCATCTCACCGCGTTGAGGCGTGAGTTGGGCTATCCACGTGCCATTGTGCGAAAAGAGTTGGGTGCGAAAGGAGCGATCTGTCAGACATTGCCCAGTGACGTTGCTCACCATCAGGCGAGCAATCTGTTGAAACACCTTGTTCTGGCGCACATCGACCACATTCTTACCGCGATCTCCGCCAAGGAGCACCTTATTTCCCGAAAGCACAAACACGTAGTGCGTGGGGGTGCTGTATTCCCAACGGAGTTGTGTGGGTTGGGCATACGACATTCTGCCGCGCGACACCAAACGATGGTTGAGCATCTTCAGTGTTTTGGTTTGGACAAATTGGGCTTGCAAGGTCTTTGTCTGCTGTGCCGCTGCCGAAATTTGGGAGAGCACCTGTTGCGCCTCCTGCTGCGAGAGCGGAGTTTGGGCTGAAAGCGACAAAAACGTGAGACAGCCTATGAGAAATGAATAAAATTTTCGCATGAGGAAACGAGGATAAAGTTGCTGTTATTTGGAAATCAGTGCCACACCCACCAAGATAAAGGCTAGTCCTATCCATCGGGTGAAGGGCACTTCTTCGTGAAAGATAAACACTGCTGCCAACATTCCCATCACATAACTCAGACTCACCATGGGAAAGGCTTGATGAAAGGCGAAGTGCTTCACGATGTACATCCACAACAATGAGGCAGCACCGAAACAAAGTCCGCAAGCCGCAAACCACAGATTGCCAAAGACCGCGCCAAAATAGCGGAGCGACCATGAAAAGGCAGGGAACTGTGCGAGCGAGATCTTCAAAGTCACCTGCCCAAGGGTGAGGAGGGCGGACTGCAACAGTGCGAGAAAAATCAATGCGGGCATAGAGCGTGGAATGTGGTGGTGGGAAGGATGGGGCAAATGGCTCCTTCGGGCGAGGTGGAAAGATAGTACGCTACCGCCAGATTATTCCTTTCGTCGTGTGCCCCCACTAGCGCATTGTCGGCATGCCCCTGCGAGAGGAGCAAGTAGGCATCGCGGAGTGCGTGGTCGTAGGACGCATCGCCCTGCGAGAAAGTCGTGTTGTAGCCGTGACTTTTCGTGTGAATCGCCACCAAACCAGCAAGGGTGTTGTGCGTGGAATGGATGAAATGCGTGGGCGAAAGGAATTCCTCCCCTTGTTCGACTAATTGACGCAAGAAACGCTCCGTGTCGGTGACGCAGCCCATGGCAGTTCCCACCACGATCGCTTGCGGTTGGGCATAAGGACTGGGGAGAGCCGTTACAGCCTGTTCCGATGAAGCAGCCGAATTTGAACGCTCACTTTGTGCCACCTTTGCCAAGACTGCGAGCGACACTTGTAATCCGCGCTTCAACAAAGGCGTGAGACGACGTGCCACCATGGGAGGAATCTTGGGCAAATCTTCGGGTGCGAGATCTTCGTGTCGGAGCAGTTGGTGCAGATAGACCGCGCGAGGTGCAGGAATGGCGGAAGGCTGTTCCTCCGATTGCACAGTGTCGTGCGAAAAGACGAGCGCAGTGTCGTTGCCTCCGAAGGCAAAGGCATTGCACAGCACATGGCGGAGCTGTGGTGCAGGAGTGGGAACAAGCACAGGCGTGAAATCTTCGTCCATTGCCGAGCTCCAATGCAGATTGGCAGGAAGGAAGTGATGCTGCAAAGCCAGAAGGCAAATCACAGCTTCCACACTTCCCGAAGCACTCGTGGTGTGTCCAGTGGCAGACTTGGTGGAGGAGAGTGGGGGAAGCGTGGGAAACACGCTGCGCACTGCGGCAAGTTCACTCGCATCATTGTTGGGTGTGCCTGTGCCGTGGGCATTGATATAGCCGATGTCGGCAGGTTGCAGACCAGCCCTGCGGAGAGCGGCTTGCATGGCTAGGACAGCACCGATGCCCTCTTCCGAAGAAGCCGTTTGGTGAAAGGCATCACAGGCATTGCCCCAGCCGGAGAGTGTGGCAAGAGGTTGGACACCGCGTGCCAAAGCATGGCTTTCGCGCTCCAACACCACAAAGGCGGCTCCTTCACCTAGGTTGAGACCAGCTCGAGAACTGTCGAAGGGGCGGCAGGAATCTGGATCGAGAATGAGGAGTGAGCGGAAACCATTGTAGTGGAAACGCGAGAGTGCTTCGCTTCCGCCTACAACGACACAGTCATACGCCCCACTTTCGATGAGCATGGCTCCGTGGATGAAGGCATTGGCAGCCGACGAACAAGCGGTGCTCAAGGTGGTGACGTAGCCCCATTCTCCGAAGTGCGCGGCGATTTGGTCGGTGCACATGCCACAGAGTCCCAAGGTGTCGGCATGAAGCGTGCGTGCAAACTCCACTTCCGTCACGTCCATGTTGCCCACCGTCGTGCCACCCACGAGTGCCAGGTGCGGAAGGTCGGCAGAAGAAAGCTGAGCAGACTGCAGTGCTTCGCCCAAAGCCATGATGCCCATGAGGGCAGTGCGCGAGATGACGTCCGAGGCAGCTTGCACCGCTTCGGACAGTTCGGCATTGCTCATGGGCACTTCTCCCACAGGAAGTGGGTGCTGTGTGGTGAGATGACGCGGAGGGGCGATGCCACAAGTCCCCGATTGGAGGGCTTGCAGTGTGGTGTCTACTCCGATGCCTAGGGAGGAGAGGATGCCTGCGCCAGTGATTACAATCATTTAGTGCGGTGTTGTTGGATGTAGTCTGCCATGGTGTCGATGGAAGCAAAGACTTGTTTGCCCTCGGCAGGGGAAGAAAGTCGGATGCCATAGGTGCGATCGAGCAGCACAATGAGTTCGAGGGCATCGATGGAGTCGAGTCCTAAGCCATCGCCAAAGAGAGGTTCGCTGTCGACGATGGACTCTGGGGTGATTTCTTCCAAGGAGAGTACTTCGATAATCTGTTGTTTGAGTTGAAGTTTGAGGTCAGACATATAATAGACGTTAGAGATTAGACGTTAGGGGTCGCAGACCCATTCTGCTCGCCACAAGTGGCTCGGTCGTTAGCAGTTAGAGGTTAGTCGTGGGAAGATAGAGTTGCAGATGTGCGGAGAAATGCTCGGCATCTTCGGCGTCCAGCCATCCACCTACGATGGCTGTGGTGCGCGCATCGGATGCAGGCGAAAGGATGAGCGACTGTTGGAGGGCTTCCTCTGCGGTGGTGGGCAGAGCATAACAAGCGGTGTGACCGTGCCAATGGTGACGGATGGCAACTTCGCCCGTGGCAATGTTAGGCAAGGTGTAGACAAACGCAGCTGGACTGGGAAAGAATTCCTCGGCAGTGGGCACAATGGTGCTTTGATAATGCACATCGGCTGCCAAAGATCCGTGATGCGTGAGAAAGACGACCGCTGTGTGGGCATCGAGATGGGGAACGGAGTGCACCAACAACTCAGTAGCTACGAAAGCCAACTGAGAGAGGAGGTCCATCTTGTGGAATTTCGGGTAGCCCCAAATGAGATTTTTGTAGGCAGCTGGGAGAAGTGCCGCTCCTCGTTCCTCGAAAGGTAGGGCAATGCCGTCTATACTGATGCCTTCGGGCGTGATGTCCACCGCAGCAATGGGCGCAAAGGTGCGTGCCAAGAGGGCTTCAACCTCCAATGATGGGAGGGATGAGGCGGAACAGTCGGAGGGCAAAATGGATTTGTCGGACGTTTCAGAAAAAACGTGGGACTTTTTTGAAAAAAACTCCGACGTTTTTTTTGATTGCTCGGAGATTTCTGGAGAAGCCTCCGAATCATGAGCCAAAAGCGCGGATTTTTTTGGGGGAACATCGCACATTTGCCACCACAACACTGCGTTGCATCCACCAAATCCAGAGAGAAGTTTGAGGAAAGAATCTCCCGAAAGCGGTTGGGCTTCGCTGCTGAGCGAGAGTTCGTGCGACACGCCCGATGTACTATACCCACGTGTGCCCCAGAGGGCGCCTTGTTCCACGGCTGCCATGGTGAGAATGGTCTCTAACACACCGGCAGCTCCGAGGGTGTGACCGAAGGTGCTCTTCAACGAATAGGCAGGGAGGTGGGTCAAACCAGCCCGATAGAGGGCGATGGACTCCATCTCGTCATTGTAGGCAGTGGCTGTGCCGTGACAACTCACGCAGGCGAGGTGGGCAGTGGCGCTTTTCCAGTCGGGATCGTCAGCCCAGTGGGGCGGATTTTCCTGCAAATCTTCAAGACTCTCGATATTGCTCTCTTCGGATAATCCTAGTGTGGCACAGAGTGCGCGATATACGCCTTCTCCTGTGCGAGAGGGACCCGAGATATGGTTGGCGTCGTTGCGCACACAGCCCGAGCGCAGGGTCCATCGGTGGGAGAGGGCTGCGGAAGAAGAGGAGGGGCTGTCGTGGACTTCGCCATCGGTGCGCGAGAGAATGAGGGTGGCAGCGGCTTCGCCTAGGTTGAGTCCGCAGCGCGCTGCGTCGAAGGGGCGACACACTTCGGGACTGAGGGCCTTGAAAGCGCCAAAACCCGAAACGATGAAGCGCGAAAGGAGGTCGGCACCACAAACGATGACGTGGCGCAACGTGGAGTCTTCTGCCAGTCGTTGGGAGGCGAGGAGGAGGGCATGGCTGCCTGAGATGCAAGCATTGCTCACCACAATGGGGGTGCGCTGGAGATGCAAGTGCTGCGCCACGGCAGTTGCGGCTTCACTCAGCGCCACTCGATGGCGAGGAATGTGGGGTTCGTCGGTAGCATCTAGGAGATGCACATTGCCTTTGGTGGTGGCAAGGATGAAAAGTACCGCAGGATCGTCGAGCGTTATGCCCCCTTCTGCCGCTGCTTCGTGGACAGAAAGGGCTACTAATTGCTCAAATCGGGTGAGTGTGTGGGCTGCTTCTACCCCAAAGGTGGCGATGAATCGCTCGGTGATGGCTTGGTGTGGGAAAACAGCTGCGGTGGTGGGTTCGGGAAGTCCGAAGTAGTGGTCGTGACGAAGGGCAGTTTGTCCATCGCGCAAGGCAGCTAGGTGTGCAGCAGTGCCCCAAGCCAAGGGAGAAGCTAGGTGGGTGGCAGTGACTTCAATCATGATTTTCTTCGGAATTTAAGTTCCATCGTTCTTGCCACTCGGCATAAAAGGTGGGTTTGTACCATTGCAGTTGGTAGTCTTTGTCCATAAAGGCTTGTACACTGTGTCCTGTGGCAAGGAGTTCGTCGGTAAGGGCATCGTGAATCTCGTAGTCGAAGATGATTTTTGCCGCAGCGGTGGCAGTGTAGATGATGTCGATGCGGCACTGCTGTTCGTAGCGAATGGGACGAAGATAGCGGAAGGTGAGTTCTACCAAGGGAGCATAATAGCCTGCGCGCGCCATGGTCATATATTCCAGTCCGTATTGTGCGCCAAAGGCTTCGCGGGCATCCTCAAAATAGAGGGGATAGGATCCGTGCCACACGATGTTCATCGCATCGACTTCGCTGAAGCGCACGGCAAATTCTTTGGAAGCACGTAGTTGTTTGTGGGACATAGGAAGGTAGACGTTAGGGGGTAGACTTTAGACGTTAGAGGTCGCGGACCCATTTTGCTTGCCACAAGTGGCTCGATGTTGGAGGGGCAGACCGGAATAGACGTTAGGGGTCACGGACCCGTTTTGCTCGCCACAAGTGGCTCGAGGTTAGAGTTTAGACTTTAGACGTTAGAGAGTAGACGTAACTCGTTAACATCTCGTGAAAAGTTCTAAGGATGTGGACTATTGTTGAGGCGTTTCGGGAAGTTCTTCGCCGAGGGCGATTTTCAATGTGGCTTCCGCGATGAGCGTTTCTCCCACCCTGACGCGCGCCGCTGCAAGGGTGATGCCCATAATCTCCTGTTCGATGTGAATCGTTGTGGAGAGAGTTTCGCCTACTTTCGGCAGACGATGCACCACAAAGCCACGCACCGCACCGATGTAGCCGATGCGCACCCGTTCGCGCAGCACATATTTGTTGTAAAAGCCCAAACGCGCAGCACAAGTTTGTGCCATATTCTCCAAAATTCCGGCTTCGGAAAGCACGCCCTCTTCGATCATGAGATGATCGGCTGGGAGGGTGAACTGACAAATCGTGGACTGCTCATCGTAGTGCACCAAACGATCGACCAACACAAAGGGAGGTTGTTGGGGCAGGAGGGTGAGAATGTCGATGGAATCTAGGGGCGGAAAGGGCGAAGTGTGGGGCATGGGCGTGAAAATCGCGGTGAGGATGAGGGAGGATTTCCCAAGCGGAGAAAGGAAAACTCAATGCACGAAGGGGAAGAAGTTGAACCACTGCGCAGGATATTGCGTGACGCGCTGTTGGAGCACGGCAGCGTAGGCGGTGGCTAGGGCTTCCGCGCGCTGCGCCATGGGGAGCGAAGGCTCGGGCATGGGGAGCGGATCGACAAAAAGCCGGTAGTGATGAGTGGAAGTCTTCATCGCACTCAGCACGAGCGTGGGCAACTTGCGGCGCGCAATGAGGGCAAAGGGTCCGTGGGGCAACGAGGCTTTGCCACGAAAGAAGGGAACTTCGAGGGTGCGTTCTGCAGGGAGATGGCGATCGGCTGGGAAACTCACGATGTGCCCTTGCGCGAGGGCTTCGGAAAGGAGGAAGAGGTGGCTCATGTCGTCGGCAATGGGCACCATACGCACGCCGGTTTGGGCAAACTGACTTTGGCGACCTTCTGCCACCACTGCCGTTTCGTGGGCAAAGACGAGGGCGAAAATCTGTTTTCCCTCGGGACGGAGGGTGTAGCCCGAAAGCTCATAGCACCCGATGTGTGCGGAGAGCAAGGCGAAACTTTCGGGTTGCTGCACGAGATGGTCGAAATGGACTTCTCCCTCGATGGTGAAACGAAACTTGCGCCCTGCGAAGGCGGCGAAGCGATCAATCATGATTTGTCCGAAGCGATAGTGATTGACCACCGTCATCCTCGCAGCCTTCAGAGGAGAAAACCCAAGTTGGTCGCGAAAAAAGCGGTATTGATGGCGTGCGCCAGGGCGAAACACGAGATAGCCAGGCACAACGAGGGCTACCACTGCGTAGATGAGCTGCAGAGGTAGGGCACGGAGCAGCGCAATAAGTTGGCGTTGCATCCAGGGCGTTCCGTCGGTGTGGCCTTGCCAATCCATGATGGTTTGTTTACCAGTGAGAGTTTCTCGGCTCGAGATGGGGATTTTCCTCGAAAATCTCCGCAATTCGGCATCGTCCATGGGAAGACGAAGCGAGGGGAAAGGAGAGATGCGTTTCGCTGCTCCCTAGTTTCTCTGCGCGAGTGGGGAAGGGGTGAGTTAGTTGCCGACTTTGCTCTCGATGTAGTCGCAGAACTTTTGGAGGGTGTTGACACCTGCCATCTCTTCGGGCTTGATTTTGAAACCAAACTTGCGCTCGATGATGACCACAATGTCTACGAAGTCGAGGCTATCAATGCCGAGATCGTCTTTCAACAAGGCATCGGGATGGATGTTTTCTTCTTCTACTTCGAGGTCTTCAATGAGGAATTCTCTTACTTTTTCTTCGATTTCTGTACGGTTCATTTGATTTATAATTTAGACGTTAGACTTTAGAGATTAGACGTTAGAGCTTGGACGTTAGCCATTAGTGCCTAAGTCTTGCGGACCTCGATGAGGGAGTGTCCTTGTCCGAGATGGTCGTGCACGGAGGCGATGCTGAGTCCTGCTTGCTCGATGAGGGCGAAAAGGCGATCGGAGTGGTACATCTTGCTGTTGCCATTCGCCATCGCTGTGAAATAGACGCTCGTCATGGTGAGGCAGAACGCCGCAGGTTCGAAGCGCTGTCTGTCCCAAAGGGTTTCGAGGATGAACAGTCGCGTGTGGGGCTGCATGGCTTGCGCGGTGCGCTGGAGGATGCTCAATATTTCGGGTTCGGAAAAGCAGTCTAAGAACTGACTCATCCAAACGACGTCGAGATCTGTCCAATCGGTGGGGAGGGTGTTGTCCAAGCGCAGCCAGTCGATGGGGAAGGCGTCGATGCGTTCTTCGCCTGATGCTCCGGCAATGTTGGAGCGCATCATGGAGATTTGCCCAGGGAGGTCGGCAATCGTCACACGCACGTTGGCATCTTGACCTACGCAGCGCAAGGCGAAGCGACCTGTGTTGCCGCCAATGTCGAGCAGATGGCGCACCGGTTGGGAGAAGACGATGGGAAGTGCGGCATCAAACGAGCCGTCTGAGTAGAAATGGTCGAACGCTAGCCAACTCTTGAGTGCGTCTGGGGGCAGTTGAGACAAACCTTCGTAGATGGTGGACCAATCTCCGAGGGTTTTGAGCCCCGCAGGTTTGCCCGTGGTGAGGGCTTCCTCGAGATGAAACATCCCTTGGTAGTTGACATCGTGGTTGAAGTCGAGATTGACCGCGGTGGCTGGGTCAGTGAGTAAGAACCAACCTGTTTTGCTCAAGGAAAAGCGGTCGGTGATGGGGTCTACTAGGAGAAGTCCGAGCGAAAGTCCAGCATCGGTGAGTATGGTGAGGGCGTAGTGCGTGCGGCCTGTGGAGTGTTGCAAATCTTCGAGCGTGAGTCCGTGTGAAGAGTCGTTGAGGAGTGCGAGGATTTGCCACTTTTTGAGCAACCGCGCCACTTGAAAAGCCACGGGTGCCCAAGCGATGCACTCGGCTTGTCGTTGTGCTTCACGTGCACTGAGGGTGTCGCGAGTGTAGCTTTGTGAGAGTGCTGGAGAGAGGTGCATGGTAGAAGAAGGGGGAAAGGAGGTTAGTCGATGGCGCGAAGGATGAGAGCGGAGTTGGTGCCACCAAATCCGAAAGAATTACTCAGCACAGTGCGCACGGGGGTGTCGATGGTTTGGCGCACGAGATTGAGGTTCGCGGCTGCTTCATCGGGATTTTCCAAATTAAGATTGGGCGCCACGAAGCTATTCTGCATCATCAAGATGGAATAGACCACTTCGCTAGCGCCTGCCATCCAACATTCGTGTCCGGTCATGCCTTTGGTGCTGCTGATGTAGGGGCAGTTTTCTCCACCAAATAGGCGTGCGAGGGCAAGGGCTTCGTAGTGGTCGCCCTGCGGTGTGGAGGTGGCGTGGGCATTGATGTAGTCGATGTCGGCGGCACTGAGCCCAGCATCGGTGAGCGCACGCGACATGGCGACGAAAGAACCTTCGTCGGAGGGCTGAGAAATGCCACCGCCGTTGCCAGAAAATCCGTAGCCCACGACTTCGCAAAGGATGTTTGCCCCACGTTGCACGGCACTTTCGTAGCTCTCCACCACCAAGGCCGCAGCACCACCACTGGGGATGAGACCATCGCGCTCGGCATCGAAGGGGCGAGAAGCTCGTTGGGGTTCGTCCATACGCTTGGAGAAAGCTCCCAGTGCGTCGAAGGTTGCCATGGAATAGTGGTTGACTTCTTGCGCGCCACCGCAAAGGACGAGGTCTTGCAAGCCTTGGCGGATGAGCATATACGCTAAACCGATGGAGTGACTGCCGCTGGCGCAGGCTGCACTCACGGTGAAGTTGATGCCACGCAGGCGGAAGATGGTGCTGAGGTTCATCGTCACGGTGGAGTTCATGGACTGGAAGATGAATCCACTGCCAAGAAGTGCGCTATCATGCTTGTCATTCATGATGTTGGCTGCCTCAATCACGGGCTTCGCTGAGGAATCATTGCCAAAGATACAACCGATTTCGCGACTGTCGAGCATAGCCTCGTCGATGCCTGCCATAGATAATGCTTCGCGCGACGCCATATAGGCAAACTCTCCTTCCTCGGCTAGTCCAGTGCGTAGGCGACGATCGAGGACGCCTTTGAGTTTGGGACGCTCCACTAAGCCGGTGAGGGATGATTGGTAGCCATATTCTGTGCGCAAAGGGTCGATGCCGATGCCGCTTCGTCCTTCGCGCAAGGCTTGAGTGACGGAGGGGCAGTCGGTGCCTAGGCAGGACCAGATGCCAATGCCGGTGATGACGACGCGAGGTTGTGACATAGGGAAGAAGATATTATAGGAATTGAAGCTCCCGAAGAACAAAAATATGAACTTCAAAATAGAACAACAAAGTTAGAAGAAGCAAACGCAGACCTTTGGGACAACTATATATTGAGGGTGCCCTATAAGGAACGTAAATACATAATGCTTGTCGAAGACTCTAAAATCAAAAATTGTGCTGTTTCAGGAATCACAATATTCAATTCTTCTAATGTTCCTAACTGTATCAATTTCTATGATAATATGCCTCTGAACAATGAACTATACGTTGGCCACCCCTACAATCCCTCTGTATATATTCCATATAACCAAGCAGAGGATATCCTATTTCAAGACAAAATACAAGAATTTTGCTATATTTTACAACAACTCGGCGCAGAGGAAATTACAATCACCAGCCTTAAGGGGCGAAAAATCAATGAGACAAATAATAAGAAAGAAGAAGTTGAAGTGGCTGCTAATGCTGGAAGATTTGGTAATGCAAGTCTAAATATTGATTCAAGTACCTCTAATTTAATGGATCGTACATCACACGAACAATACGATGTAAAATATGTTTACGACCCTATTGATATGCCTAAAGTTCCTTCAGAAACAATATGGTATCAAAACCAACCTAAATGGCAACGTATTGTTCAAAGTAGAATTGATGGCAACACCTTGGAATGGACAGAATGTATTTCAAGCAAATTAAAATTCTTTACTTCCAGTTCTGAAAAAGAGGATATAAAAGCAAAACTTAAAGTACTTATGGCTAACATAGAAGGTAGAAGCTATAAGGAGGAAGAAAAACAACTGAAGGAAGAAACCGAGACAATATGGAGGGTGTCTGTCAAATTCCGTTCAAAGAAGTTGCTTCGAGAAAAAAGCCAGTCTCGAAATACTATAAGTTCAACTTTAACTGACACGGAAAAAGAGTTTCTTAACGAGGTTCGCTTTTGCATAGAGGATGATGGTGTCATTGATAATTCTGAACAGATTTTCTTAAATAAAACCAGAGAAAAATTAGGTCTTACAGAAGAAAGAGCAAAAGAATTACAAGAATCATTACTTAAACCTCAATTTACAGAGAATGAAAAAGAATATATCAATGCATTATCTGAGCTTATGATTGATGGTCAAATTCCGGAATCAGCTCAACGCATTGTTGAGCGATTCAGAAACCTATACGAGATAGACGAACAGCGTGCAAATGAAATAGAAAAGAAATATGCACATGGGCTTTAATGGAACATTTTACGATTTAATAAACAATATATTTATAGGATTTTTCTATGGGGCTTATGTGATTTCACATACCCCATAGAACCCGAGGAGACAATTTGTATACTTTTATACATCTTAAGTCTTATATATTGCAAACTGTGCGAAAGAACGTTAGGACAAACTTTAAAAGAATTGCCCCTAATGAAG
>ERZ772958.280-NODE-280-length-22700-cov-4.720512_pt1 | contig 22700 bp, 16 predicted proteins | sample MGYA00580681_ERZ772958 | MGnify/ENA primary metagenome ERZ772958 (study PRJEB29015, sample SAMEA2738089) | human oral metagenome | biome: human oral; feature: human-associated habitat; material: saliva | place: China | collected 2275 ...
GATCCAGGGCCTCGGCGCGAACTTCGTCCCGGAGATCCTGGACCGCGACGTGATCGACGAGGTCATCACCCGCAACATCGACCAGTCCCTCGAGTTCGCCCGGGCAGCCGCCACCCAGGAGGGTCTGCTAGTCGGCATCTCCTCTGGCGCCGCCCTCTCCGCGGCCGTCGAGGTCGCCAACCGCCCCGAGAACGCCGGCAAGACGATCGTCGCAGTACTGCCCGACTTCGGTGAACGCTACCTGTCCACGCCTTTGTTCAAGGACTTCCTCGACTGACTCCCCCGACGGCGGCAAACCTGGGAACAGGTGAGCCGCCGTCGGTGTTGTCATCGGCGCAGCGGGCGAGGTGAAGGCTCACCAGCCGACCTGAGCCGCACCGTCACCCACCAGAGGAGCACACCATGCACAACTCCCAACGGTCCCTTCTGGACCTGGCCCGTGAGGACCTGGCGACGGCCCGCAAGCGCGACCCCGCCGCTCGCTCCAGCGTGGAGGTGGCCCTCCTCTACCCGGGTGTCCACGCCCTGTGGGCGCACCGGGCGGCTCACAAGCTGTGGCACAAGGGGTACCGCTTCGCGGCGCGCGCCCTGTCTCAAGCGGCCCGCAACTTCACCGGTATCGAGATCCACCCGGCCGCGACGATCGGTGAGCGCTTCTTCATCGACCACGGCATGGGCGTGGTCATCGGTGAGACTGCGGAGGTTGGCGACGACGTCCTGCTGTTCCACGGAGTGACTCTGGGCGGGGTGTCGATGACTCCGGGCAAGCGCCACCCCACTATCGGCAACAACGTGCAGATCGGCGCGGGTGCCAAGGTCCTGGGACCGGTCACCGTCGAGGACGGGGCCAAGGTGGGGGCCAACGCGGTCCTGGTGAAGAACCTCCCGCAGGGTCATGTCGCCGTGGGCGTGCCCAGCCGGGCCCGAGACCCCCGCACCGACCCGGAGCTCATGATGGACCCGACCATCTACATCTGAGCCGCCTCGCAGCATCCCAGCGGGCACCCGGGGGCCGCCTCACTCCCGTCCCTCGCGTGTCCCTCAAACAACCCGGCTGTGCCCCGGTGCGCCCTGTGGGCGTACCGGGGCACGCCTGTCAACGGGCGATCACTCCGGCGGCCAGGTCGCGCAGGCGCTTGAAGACCCGACCTCCGGAGGCGCGTGAGCCGTCATGCTCGTACTCGCTGGTGATCCAGGTGCGCAGGCCGGGGATGAGCGCGGCCGTCTCCAGGGAGGTGGTCATCGGCACGAACACGTCGCGAGCGTAGACGGCGGCCGCCCCGGGGGTCGTCGTGGCCTTGAGACGGGCCGGGTCGTAGAGCGCCGGCCACTCGTGCGCGGCCAGGAGGTCGGCCACCTCCAGCCAGGGGCGCAGACCGGCGTCCTCGACGAAGGCCTCACGGCGCACGTGCTCGCCTGTCAGCAGGGTGGGATCGTCGTCGAAGACCGCGGGGCGCACCCGCTGCGCGGCCCAGTCAGTGGTGCCGGCGTCGGCCCAGCAGGACTCGTGGATGACAGCGTAGAGCGGGAACCTGCCGCCGAAGGGCAGGCACTGCCCCAGGTCGTAGCGGAAGGCCCAGGAGTCGGGGTCGCGCTCCAGGAGGTAGTGGATCGTGTCCGCTCCCCCGGCCCCGCCCAGCAGGGCGCCGAGCGAGCGCAGGCGCTCGGGTCCTACAAGATCCCCTCCCGCCGTCCTCAGCTCGCCCCGACCGGCCTTCTCAGCCAGGGACGCCATGCGGTCGCGGTCCTGGGGGAAGCGGGTGTAGTACTCCTCGCTCTTGAGGCGCATCGCCTCGTAGCTGAGGGCGTAGACCTCGTCGATGCTGTGCCCGACGGCGGGCAGGCCGCCGGTGATGTAGACCTTCTCCAGGCTCTGGGCGTGCTCGGAGAGGTACCGGGTGACGCAGAACCCTCCGAAGGACTGGCCCAGCAGGCTCCAGCGCTCCAGGCCCAGAGCGCGGCGCAGGTCCTCGCAGTCCTCGACGATCTCATCGGCGCGCAGGTGAGTGAGCAGCCGGGCGGTGTCTGCTGGGGTGCCGGCGGCATCGGACCGGTCCACAGGGCTGGAGGCTCCGGTGCCGCGCTGGTCGACGAGGATGAGTCGGTGGTGCTCGAGGATCGCACCGATCCAGCCGAGCCCGGAGTCGGCACTGGGGCGGGGTGCCTCGCAGCCCGGCCCACCCTGGAGGAAGACCAGTGGCGGCCGGGAGACCGGGTCGATGCCCACGGCTGAGATCTCACGGGCGTAGACGGTGATGGTCTCCGTGCCGTCCGGGGCTGAGTCCCCCTGCCCGCTGCGGTCCAGGGGAACGGTCAGGTGGTGGTCGCGGGTCAGCAGGCCGGTGGTCGAGGAGGACCAGCTCGAGGAGTGCAGGGCGGGCGAGGCGTTCGACATGCCACCACCTTAGTGGGACCCGGAGGGTCTCCAGCCGGTTTCAGTGGGCCTGACAGGTCGGGCACCAGAAGAGCCGGCGGGAGGCGACCTCCCGCTCCGCCACCGGGGTCCCGCAGCGCAGGCATGGACGGCCGGTGCGGTGGTACACGTACCACCGGCCGGCCTCGGGGTCGTCAGGTGGAAGGGGGGTGGGGACGTCGTCGAGGTCGACGGTGGTGATGAAGCCGGTGGCCACCCCGTACTCCATGAGAGGACGCAGGTCCTCCCAGATGGCCCGCAGCCGCTCGGCGCTGATGCGGTTGCCCGCTCGGAACGGCGAGATCCCGACCCGGAAGAGCGTCTCGGCCCGGTAGATGTTGCCGGCTCCGGAGATGACGGACTGGTCCATGAGCAGCTCCCCGATGCTCTTGCGCCGCGAGCGCGCCTTGGCCACGAAGGCCTCCACGTCGCCGTCAGCGCGCAGCGGGTCCGGGCCGAGGCGACGGCGGACAGCGGCCACGCCCTCGGCGTCCAGCAGCTCGCAGGCCGCCGGTCCGGTCAGGTCGGCCACCCCGTGCTCGCCGAGCAGCCGCAGCCGCACCGCGCCACGCGGCTCGGGAGGCTCCCACTCCTCGGGGGCGGGCCCGTGTGTAGCTGTGCCCTGTCCCTCGGCTTCGAGGCTCCCGCCGTTCAGCCCGGTCAGGGCCGACCCTCCCCCACCTTTGAGGGCGTGCTCGCCACGCTCACCGACGCGGCGACGCGGCGCCCCGATGGCGTGGGGCGCTGTGAACTCACGGTCGCCGTCGAAGGTCCATGCCCCGTAGAGGCCCAGGTGGATCCGCAGCCAGGTGACGGAGGCGTCGTCGAGAGACATGTCGGCGCGGGGGCCGAAAGGCAGGAAGAGGTGCTTGCCGTGGGCCTGGCTGCCCAGGAGGACCTGACCGTCCAGGCGGCTCGCCCCGTCGGCGAAGCGCCCCTGCGGCGAGCGCACGCGCAGGCTCTGACCACCGTAGAGCTCGTCAAGGGCGGCGGCGAGCCGGTGGATGGTGTGCCCCTCCGGCATACTCAGGCCCCGGTGGGGGCGCCGGTGGGATCAGCCGCTGGAGCGGGGGCGTCATGAACGCGGCTCTCGTAGTCGGTGAGCTGGGCGATGCGACGCACGTGACGCTCATCGCCGCTGAAGGGCTCGGCGAGAAAAGCATCGATGATCGCCAGGCCCACCCCCAGATCGTGCATGCGACCGCCCAGCGCGACGACGTTGGCGTTGTTGTGCTGGCGGGCGAGCCTGGCGGTCTCGATCGACCAGGCTAGGGCGGCACGCACCCCGTCCACCTTGTTGGCGGCGATCTGCTCCCCGTTGCCGCTGCCCCCGAGAACAATGCCCAGGCTCCCGGCGTCGGCCACGACGGCCTCCCCGCAAGCCAGGCAGAAGGCGGGGTAGTCGTCATCCGGGTCGTAGGAGTGGGCTCCATGGTCGATGACGGTGTGCCCCTGCTCCCTCAAGTGCGCGCTCACGGCGCTCTTGAGCTCATAACCGGCGTGGTCGGAGGCGATATGGATGCGCATGGGCAGAATTGTGCCTCACGCGAACAGCGCTTCGCACCATGAGGCAATGGGCGCCGTCGGGACGCCTGAGAGCAGCGGAGCGGGTTAGCGTGTCCGCTATGACTGACGCCTGCGCGACCTCATCGACTCCCACCGGCCCTGCATCGGACTCACCGGCTCAGCGCTCCCAGCCGGCGAGCAGCTCCCCCGCCGCCGACGCGGTCCTCGCCGGCGTGCTGGAGACGGCGCACACCGACACCTCGGTGCGCCCCCAGGACGACCTATTCCGTTTCGTCAACGGCCAGTGGCTTGCGACCGCCGAGATCCCGGCGGACCGTCCCAGCAGCGGCGCCTTCACCACCTTGCGCGACGAGGCCGAGGCCGCCTGCCGCCAGATCGTCGAAGGCCTCGCCGAGCAGTTCTCCTCCGTGGCGCCCGAGGGGGCCCCGGATGTCCTGACCACCAACCGGGGCCGAGTCGGTGCCCTCTACAAGGCCTTCATGGACGAGGCCCACCTGGAGGAGCTCGGGGCCGAGCCGCTGGCTGAGGAGCTGGCGCCGGTGCTGGGCGCCTCCTCCAAGGAGGAACTGGCCCGAGCGCTGGGAGAGATGACGCCCGTCGGCTTCATGGGCGTGGTCGGCGCGGATGTCGAGGTGGACATCAACGACCCGGAGCGCTACACGAGCTGGGTGGGGCAGTCGGGACTGGGACTGCCGGACGAGTCCTACTACCGGGAGGAGGCTCAGGCCCCGCTGCGCCAGGCCTACGTGACGCACGTGGCCAGGATGATGGCGCTGGCGGGCCTGACGGACTCCTTCGGCGCCTCGGGTGAGGACCTCGCCGAACGGGTCATGGCCGTGGAGACCGCCCTGGCCAAGGGCCACTGGGACCGCGTCACCTGCCGTGACGTGGAGAAGATGAACAACCCGATGTCCTGGCAGCAGATCGTGGACTCGGCCCCAGGCCTGCCCTGGGACGAGTGGCGCGAGGGGATCCGTGCGGCCGCCCGGAGCGCCGGTGTCGAGCAGACCTCCTTCCTCGAGGAGGCCATCGTCACCCAGCCCGACTACCTCCCCCACGCAGCAGGCGTCTGGCAGGAGACCGACCTGGAGGATCTCAAGGCCTGGGTGGCCTGGCACGTCGTTCACGGACGGGCCAGCCTGCTGTCGGGGGCCTTCGTGGAGGAGAGCTTCGACTTCTACGGCCGCACGCTCCAGGGGACCGACGAGCTGCGGCCCCGCTGGAAGCGCGGCGTCGGCCTGGTGGAATCCTGCCTGGGTGAGGCACTGGGCGAGATCTACGTGGAGCGCCACTTCCCGCCGTCGCACAAGTCGGCGATGGAGGCCCTGGTGGGCAGGCTCATCGAGGCCTACCACCAGTCCATCTCCTCGCTGGAGTGGATGAGTCCAGCCACGCGGGAGCGGGCCCTGGAGAAGCTGGCGCTGTTCACCCCGAAGATCGGCTACCCGGTGCGCTGGCGCGACTACTCCGCCGTCGAGGTCGTCCCCGGGGACGTCCTGGCCTCGGTGCGCAGCGTGGAGCGGGCCGACATGGCCTACTCGCTGAACAAGCTGACCAAGCCGGTGGACCGCGACGAGTGGCACATGACCCCTCAGACGGTCAACGCCTACTACAACCCCACCATGAACGAGATCGTCTTCCCCGCGGCGATCCTTCAGCCTCCCTTCTTCGACCCGCAGGCCGACGACGCTGTGAACTACGCGGGGATCGGTGCTGTCATCGGTCACGAGATCGGCCACGGCTTCGATGACCAGGGCTCCACCTTCGACGGCACCGGAAAGGTCAGTGACTGGTGGACCCAGGAGGACCGGGAGGCCTTCACCGAGCGCACGAGCGCGCTCATCAGCCAGTACGACGCCTACACGCCCGAGGTCGTCGTCGCCAAGCACCAGGAGACGGGCACGGCGCAGGAGGAGATCCCGCACGTCAACGGCGCTTTGACCATCGGGGAGAACATTGGTGACCTGGGTGGCCTGGGCATCGCCCTCAAGGCCTACTCCCTGGCTCTGGCCGACGCCGGCATCCCCTCAGTGGATGAGGCTCCTGTCATCGACGGGCTCACCGGCCTGCAGCGCTTCTTCTACTCCTGGGCACGGATCTGGCGCTCCAAGAGCCGTCCGGACTACGCGGAGCTTCTCCTGACCGTCGACCCGCACTCGCCGGCGGAGTTCCGTTGTAACGGAATCGTGCGCAATGTGGATGCCTTCTACAAGGCCTTCGCGGTGGATTCCGACGACGCCTTGTGGTTGTCACCAAACGAGCGGGTCTCTATTTGGTAAACGGCCCGGTCGCTCGGATTCAAGCCCCAGGGTCCGAAACTCGTTGCCCTACTTAGAAGAATCCACAACTACTCCCGACTGAGGTCGATACCTCATTCACAAAATACCGTAGAACCTCGCCCTGAGGAACGCTAGGGTGGGCACAACGCGGTGACACCCCGACTCACCGGTTGCCACCTATCCCCCTATATCTAGGAGCACTCATGCGTCTTGGACGCCCCCTGGCCGCCGCGAGCGTGATGGCCGCCGCCATCGGCGCCTCCCTTGCCGCCTCCCCCGCCCTGGCCGGCGACTCCCTCGCCTTCAAGTTCGCCGAGGACCAGCAGGTCATCGTCAACCCCTCGGACACCGCCTTCTCGGTGTCGGGCACCGGCTGCACCGGCAAGGACGCGGCTGTCGGCATCGCCCTCCACACCTCGAAGGGCGAGATGTCCACCATCGTGAAGGCCACCCCCGACGCCGAGGGCAACTGGTCCACCACGCTGAACATCCCCGAGCTGGTCAAGTCCACTGGCGCTGAGGCCAAGACGGACGGCTCGGACGACGGCTGGTCCCTCGTGGCCGGCTGTGTCTCCTACGGCGAGGAGAAGGGCCAGGACCAGCAGGGCATCGCCTTCGACGACACCGACGTGGACGGCACCTACAAGATCACCACCGAGAACGGCGCTCAGAAGATCACGGTGGACGTCAAGGGCTTCTCCCCCAAGGAGAAGGTCACCCTCACCCTGGTCAGCAAGTCCGACTCCTCCAAGACCTACCCCGTCGGCACGCTGACGGCTGACGACAACGGCAACGTCACGGGCGAGCTTCCGGCCCCCTCGAACGTGGAGGACGGCGAGTACACGCTGACCATCGAGGGCGACCGCTACGGCGAGGGCGGCAGCAGCACCAAGACCGTCGTCGCCAAGGACGGCTCCCTCGATCTCGTGGAGAACGGTGACAACGGCATCACCGGCAACGGTGGCGCCACCGCTAACCCGACCGCTCCCGCCACCAACGGCAGCGTGAACGTCCCGGCCAGCACCGAGGCCACCCCGGCTGCCTCCTCCACCTCGGGCAAGCCCCTGGCCCAGACCGGTGCCAACGGCCTGCTCTTCGGCGGCATTGCCGCGGCCCTCGTGGCCATCGGTGGCGGCGCCCTCGTCGTGCGTCGTCGTAAGGCCTGATCGCCTCCTCCCAGTCTGACTGGGAACACCTTCCCGCCGGGGAGACGGCACTGCACGTGCTGTCTCACCGGCGGTCTCGTTTCGTCCCGTCACCGCCACACGGCACGCGCGTCCCCGCCTGACGGCACAGCACTGCCCCGAAGCGGACACTGAGACCATGGACTCCACCTCCCACGACGAGCACAGCGCAGCCCCCTCGGAGGCCTCGGACGCCACCGGGGACCCCGCCCACCAGCCTCTGCGAGGCCGTCGAGATCGGAGTGGCACAGGCATCAGGCGCTGGTCGAGGCGACGCAAGATCGTCGTCGGCCTGAGCGCTGCGGTCATGACGACCGCCCTGGCGCTGGGGGCGGATGTGGCTGTCCTGGTTCATCGCCCCGCACGCGTCGATATCGCCATGCCCTCCACCTCCTCCCCGACGGCCGGCGAGACCTGGCTGATCCTGGGAACCGACTCGCGCGCCACCGTGCCGGGAGACCAGAGCCACTACGGCACCACTCAGGAGGTGGAAGGCTCCCGCGCCGACGTCATCGCCCTGGTACGCCCATCCCAGGACGGACTCACCGTCATCAACCTGCCCCGGGACCTGACCATCAACAGCAAGGGCATGGAGCTGGACCGCCTGGCCACCACCTACGTCCCGGGACCGCAGAACACGGTCAACGCCCTGTGCATCGGCCTGGGAATCCCCACCACGCATCTGGTAACCATCGACATGGCTCAGTTCGCCACCATCATCGATTCCCTGGGAGGCGTTGAGGTGGAGATCCCCGAGCCGGTTCGAGATGCCTACACCGGTCTGAACCTCACCTCCGCAGGCCGCCACCGGCTCAGTGGGATCGACGCCCTGGCCCTTGTCCGCTCACGGCACCCGGAGATCCTGCGCGACGGCAGCTGGGTGGCCATGAGCCAGGCTGACGGCGCCCAACGCCGCAGCCAGTCCACGGCCACCGTCATGCAGGCCGTACTGTCCGCCATCGGGCAGAGGGCCAGTAACCCCATCTCGCTCCATCAGCTGGCGCACACCGTGGCCGGGAACATCACCCTGGACTCAGGTACCGGGCTCGCAGACCTGGTCTCACTGGGACGTAGCGCCTCCAAAGCCGGACGGGCCGGAACCACGACGGTCATCGACCTTCCGACGGGACCTCGGGATGAGTCGATCATCGTCTCCCCCAACCAGGAGTCGCGCGATCTGCTGGCCGGCTACGGGTACACGCCCAAAACCTGTCGGCCAGCGGGCGCCTAGTCACTCATCGGAGAGACCCCGAGGGTTTCCCGCCATATCAGCCTTTCGTCGCCCTTCTCACACGACCACCCCACATTTTCACGTGAGGGAGGACACTCCCACATGTGGCTGGTATCACCTCAGAGACCCACGCCCTCGCCCTATTCATCGTTACGGTAGATAACGAGTCGACGAAGAATCGGATCGCCGGCAACCATCGTTCCCCCCGTCAGACCTAGGAGGACACATGCGTCTTGGACGCCCCTTGGCCGCAGCCAGCGCGGTGGCCGCAATGACCGGAGCCTCGCTCATTGCCTCCCCCGTTCTCGCCAACAGCTCCAACAGCAACAGCCAGAGCACCCCCAGCAGCACCGCCGAGGCCACCACGCCCCCCGGCAAACCTGCTCAGCCCAGCCCGGCTCCCAGCAAGACCGGCGAGGCCACTCCGGCCCCCGGCAAGACTGCCGCTGGCAGCAGCTTCAAGATCACTCAGGAGAAGACCTTCGCCTCCTCCAGCACCAACACGTCCTTCACCATCTCGGGAACCGGCTGCACCGGGAAGCAGGCCACAGTCGGCATCGCGCTGTACGCACCTGACGGCTCCGTCTCCGACGTCGTCAAGACCGAGGCGGCTGCGGACGGCAGCTGGACCTCCGACCTCGACCTGGCGGCGCTCATCAAGTCCATCGGCACAACCACCGCCACCACCACTGACGGGTGGACCATTGGCGCTGGCTGCATGACCTACGGTGACAAGACTGAGATGACCCAGGTCACCAAGCAGCAGCAGACGCAGATCTACTTCGACGACACGCGTATCTCCGGCTCCTACGAGGTCTCCGCCCGCACGGAGAGCCAGTCCCAGACCTTCACCTTCAACGCCCAGGGCTTCTACGCCAGCGAGAAGGTCACGGTCCTCCTCAGGAGCAAGAGCGACTCCAGCGTCAGCTACACCCTTGGTGAGCTGACGGTTGACGCCAACGGTAACCTCACGGGCAACCTGCCCGCTCCCACTGACGCCCCCGACGGGGAGTACGTCCTGGTGCTGACCGGCTCTCACCACAGCGAGACGGCCACCAGCCAGACCGTCACCACGGTCTCCCAGCACACCTTCACCATCGCGAGCTCCGAGCGCTCTACCACCGAGACCGAGACCTCCGAGCAGAAGACCACCGAGAACAACGGCGGTGGTGACAAGACCACGGAGCAGAAGACCACCGAGAACAACGGTGGCGGCGACAAGACCTCCGAGCAGAAGACCACCGAGAACAACGGTGGCGGCGACAAGACCACGGAGCAGAAGACCACCGAGAACAACGGCGGTGGTGACAAGACCTCCGAGCAGAAGACCACCGAGCGTTCCACCTCCGAGCGTCAGAACTCGGAGCAGAACACCACTGAGCGCTCGACCTCCGAGCGTCAGAGCACTGAACAGAAGACCACTGAGCAGAACACCACTGAGCGCTCGGCTTCTGAGAACAACGGTGGCGGCAACAAGCAGGCCGGCGGTGACAAGACCACCGAGCAGAAGGCCAGCGAGAAGAAGACCACCGAGAACAACGGTGGCGGCAACAACGGCGGAAGCAACAGCAACGCCAATGCCGGCAGCGACAAGCAGGCCGGTGGAGACAAGCAGGCCAAGGCTGGCGAGAACAAGGCCAGCGAGAACAAGGCTGGGGCCGACAAGGGCAACAACCTGAGCTCGAACGCCAAGGACTCCTCCTCGGAGAACCGGGCCGGCGGTGAGACCACCAAGGACAGCGACGGATCCCTGGCCCGTACGGGTGCCAACGGCATGCTCTTCGGCGGGATCGCCGCATTCCTGGTCGTGGTTGGAGGCGCCGCCCTGGTGCTGCGTCGCCGTAACAAGGCCTGAGCCGCATGTGACCTGATCCGCTGACGTTCCCGCTTCCATGGGAACAGCGTCGATGCCGGGGGACGACACGCCACGTGTCGTCCCCCGGCATCGTCGTGCCGTACCTCAGCACTGCCGGTGTCGATCAGAAGGTGAGACAATCGCCCGGCGCGCCCCCATGGGCCGCGCATCCCTCTCAGACAGGAGTTCTTATGCCCGGTCAGAACCTGACTCGTCTTGAGGCCGCCGAGCGCAGCGCAACCGTACGGACCCAGAGCTATGACGTCATCCTCGATCTCACGCGCGGCGAGACGGTCTTCGGATCCACCACCACGGCGCGGTTCACGGCCACACCGGGTTCCTCCACCTTCATCGACCTCGTCGCACCGACAGTCCGCTCCGTCACCCTCAACGGCGCCCCTCTTGACCCCGCCGAGGTCTATGCGGACTCACGTATCGCACTGAAGGATCTGGCCGCGGACAATGAGCTGGTCGTCGTCGCCGACTGCGCCTACATGCACACCGGAGAAGGGCTGCACCGCTTCACTGACCCGGCCGATGGCGAGACCTATCTCTACAGCCAGTTCGAGGTCCCCGACTCCCGGCGGGTGTTCGCCGTCTTCGAGCAGCCCGATCTCAAGGCGTCCTTCACCTTCACCGTCACTGCGCCGTCGAGCTGGACGGTGCTGTCCAACTCCCCCACTCCTGAACCGACTCCCACCAAGGCCTCCGACGGCTCAGGGGATGCCCACACCTTCGCCTTCGCCCCCACCGAGCCGATGAGCTCCTACGTCACGGCCATCGTCGCCGGGCCCTATGTCGGTGCCACCGATGAGTACGTCGCTGGAGACGGACGCATCGTGCCCCTGGGGGTCTACTGCCGAAAGAGCCTGGTCGAGCACATGGACTCAGAGGAGATCCTGGACCTGACCAAGCGGGGCTTCGCCTACTACGAGGATCTGTTCGCCACCCCCTACGCCTTCACCAAGTACGACCAGATCTTCGTTCCCGAGTTCAACGCCGGAGCGATGGAGAACGCCGGCTGCGTCACCCACCGTGACGACTACATCTTCCGTTCCAGGCCCGTCGAGGCCCGCGTGGAGCGGCGCGCCGTGACGATCCTGCACGAGCTGGCCCACATGTGGTTCGGGGACATGGTCACCATGACCTGGTGGAACGACCTGTGGCTCAACGAGTCCTTCGCCGAGTACACCTCCACTCTGGCCACCGCCGAGATCACCCGCTGGAACCAGGCCTGGACGACCTTCCAGACCCTGGAGAAGGGGTGGGCCTACAACCAGGATCAGCTGTCCTCCACCCACCCCGTGGCCGCGGAGATCCACGACCTGCACGACGTCGAGGTCAACTTCGACGGCATCACCTACGCCAAGGGGGCCTCAGTCCTGGCCGCGCTCGTGGGCTACGTGGGCAGGGAGAACTTCTTCGCCGGCATCCAGCGCTACCTGGCGGCACACGCCTACGCCAACGCCGAGCTGAGCGACCTGCTCCGCGAGCTGGAGGAGGTCTCGGGACGCGACCTGAGTACCTGGACCCGCCTGTGGCTCCAGGAGGCCGGTGTGACGACCCTGCGCACGCAACTGGCCACCGACGCCGACGGCCTCATCACCCAGGCGGCCGTCCGCCAGGAGATCCCCGCCGACTCACCGGCCTCGTTGCGCCCACACCGGGTGGCGATCGGCTGCTACAACCTGACCGGCCAGGGAGCCGAGGCGCGCCTGGAGCGCACCAACCGCATCGAGCTCGATGTCGACGGCGAGCTGACCGAGGTTCCCGAGCTGGTCGGCGCCAAGCGGGCGGATGTCCTCGTCCTCAATGACGACGACCTCACCTACGCCAAGGTCCGCCTCGATGAGGACTCACTGTCCTTCGGCCTCGAGCACATCGAGGCCTTCACCGAGTCCCTGCCGCGCTCGATCGTCCTGGCCTCGGCCTGGGACATGGTGCGCGACGGCGAGCTCGCCGCATCTCGCTTCCTCGAGGCAGCCCTGCGGGCACTGAGCGTGGAGGAGCACTCCTCGGTCATCCAGGGACTGCTGGGACGTATCACCACCTGCCTGTCCGGTTTCCTGCCCCCGGCCGTACGCCGCGACCTCGCCTCGGGCACCGCCGACCGGCTGCTGGGGCTGGCGCGGGCGGCCCAGCCCGGCAGCGACAAGCAGCTCCAGCTGGTCCGAGCCCTGGCCGCTCACGCCGTCACCGGCGAGCAGCTCGACGTCGTCGCCGGGCTTGTGGAGGGGAGCCAGACTCTCGGCGGTCTCGACATCGACCAGGACCTGCGCTGGGACCTGCTGATCGGCCTGGTGGCCGCCGGCCGCAGCGGGGAGGAGCAGATCCGCACCGAGGAGGCCCGGGACCGCACGACCACAGGACGCGAGCGCGCCGCCGAGGCCCGGGCGTCGATTCCGACCCCGGAGGCGAAGCAGGCCACCTGGCGGGCCCTCGTCGACGACGCCTCCATGCCCAATGAGACCCAGGTGCGCGTCCTGCGGGGCCTGACCAATGTCGAGCGCCACCCCGAGCTGCTGGCTCCCTTCGTGGGAGCGTATGTGGAGGCCATCGACTCCGTGTGGTCCTCGCGCACCTTCCACATGGCCGAGAACCTGCTGACGGGCCTGTGGTCCTGCGCCACGGTGGGCCTTGCGGGCACTGACGACCCGGCCACCGCCCTGACGGGCTGGTTGGAGTCCCACGACCAGGCACCGGCCGCACTGCGACGGATCGTGCGCGAGAACCTCGATGACACGCTGCGCGTGGCCAGGGCGCAGGCCGCCGAGAGCCAGAGCCAGCAGTAACCGCGTCACCCTCCGGCCCGGAGCGGGCTCGAGAGGAGGCAATGGTCTGGGGCCGAGCGCATGACGCGCTCGGCCCCAGCTCGTGAGGTGCCGGCCCCGACATCCCGACACCCGAATCTCTCAACGCCCAGACGACTCCGCGGCCTTCTTGCCCGTGGACGTGGCGGCGGCGGCCTGCGCGGCGGCGAAGGCGTCGACATCGTCGTCCTCACGCCCAGGGGTCTTGAAGTCGAACTTGACGATGAGGAACCTGAAGAGGAAGTAGTAGATGACGGCGTAGACCAGCCCCATGATGACGATCATGAGCGGTCCGCGGACCACACCACCGGAGAGCTCGGCGGACTTGCCGAAGTTGAGCAGGTAGTCGATCGCTCCGGCGGAGAAGGCGAAGCCGTCCTTCGCGCCCAGGAGGTTGGCGATGGCCAAGGAGGAACCTGTCAGCACCGCGTGGACGGCGTAGATCGGGAAGGCCACGTAGGCGAAGGCGTACTCGAGGGGCTCGGTGATGCCGGTGATGAAGGCGGTCAGGGCCACCGAGACCATGAGGGCGCCGGTCGCCTTGCGCTTGGCTGGTTTGGCAGTGTGCCAGATGGCCAGTGCGGCGGCGGGCAGCGCGAACATCATGATCGGGAAGAAGCCGGTCATGAAGCCCCCGGTCCAGGAGTTCGAGCCGTCCACACCCTGGAAGAAGCAGGTGATGTCACCGTGCGCCGTATCCCCGGAGGCCGTCTGGCAGGAGCCGAGTTGGAACCAGGGCACGGAGTTGAGCAGGTGGTGCAGGCCGAAGGGGATGAGCAGGCGGTTGACGGTACCGAAGACGAAGACCGCCAGGGCTCCGGCGATGCCCTTGGAGTTCCCGGCGTTGATGAGCCAGCCGCCGAGCTGTTCGTTGATGAGCCAGTTGAAGGCCGGGTAGAGCGCCGACATCACCAGGGCGATGACAAGCGCAGCGCCGGAGGTGACGATGGGGACGAAGCGGCGTCCGCCGAAGAAGGCCAGCCAGTCCGGCAGCTTGACGCGGTAGTAGCGCTGCCAGAGCAGGGCGGCGACGACGCCGATGACGATGCCACCCAGCACCCCGTAGTTGATGGGCGTCTGAGTGGGGATGTCACAGAGCTTGATTCCCTGGTTCCAGGGGCCGACCTGTGCGATCTTCCCCGTGGCGGGATCGAAGGAGTGGAGGCAGTCGAGGGCCTCCTTGCTCAGGGGCGCGGGCTTGCCCATGATGATGGGCGACATGGTCCAGGTGACGGCGCGGTAGACGAGGAAGCCGAACAGCGCGGCCACCCCGGTGGAGCCATCGGCCTTCTTGGCGAATCCCACGGCGACGCCAACGGCGAAGATGAGGGGCAGGTTATCGAAGACCGCCCCACCGGCCGCACTGAAGATGTCTGCGACGGGCTGCAGCCAGGACGCCTTCGCGGCGAGCCCCTCGGCCCCCAGCATGTCCGCCTGCCCCAGACGCAGCAGCAGACCCGCTGCCGGGAGCGTGGCGATGGGCAGCATCAGGGATCTCCCCAGACGCTGAGCAAGGGCGAAGGCGCCGCCCGTCTTCTTCTTGTCTGACATGAGTGTTCTCCAGTTCAGGATCGCGCGGCAGCACTGCCGCGTCAGAGATATCCACCGTGACGGTGGTAGTCGGGACGGATCGACACCGAACACGTCTGGACCAGTGCCACCAGAAAAACCGATAGAACCTTCAATGTCAAGCACGGGGCACACTCGTCAGCCATAATGATATGAAAGTCGATGCGACACAGCGGAAGCAGTGGTCGTAGCCATCCCCCTCGCCCTGGCTGCGTCCACCCACTGTCAACCAGGGGAGTCCCATGCCCAAGAACGCAGGCAAGAAGCCGGCAAAGTACGTCATCGTGCGCAATCACCTGCTGGACCTGGTCAGGAACGGGCTCGCCAACGGCAGCCCGGTGCCCTCCGAGCGCGAGCTGTGCGAGCAGTTCGAGGTCTCCCGCATGACCGTGCGCCAGGCCATCGACACCCTCGTCGTCGACGGCATCCTGGAGCGCCACCAGGGCAAGGGAACCTTCGTGGCGCCCCCAAAGCTCGACCTGCAGGTCCGACTGACCTCCTTCACCCAGGAGATGCGGCGCCGCGGGATGGAGCCCGGTGTCGTCATGCTGCAGGCCGAGACCATCGCCTCCGATGAGACCGTGGCGGAGGCGCTCGAGCTCGAGGCCGGGGCCGAGGTCCACCACCTGCGTCGCCTGCTGACCGCCAACGCCATCCCCATGGCGATCGAGGAGAACTGGATTCCCGCTGCGCTTCTGCCCAACCTGCTGCGCACCAGCCCGAACTTCTCGGTCTACGCCGAGCTGACCAGCGCCGACCTGGCGCCGCAGTGGGGTGAGGACATGATCGAGGCCCACGCGGCCACGGCCCAGGAGGCAGCGTTGCTCTCCGTCCCAGAGGGCGCCCCGACCCTGGACATCACTCGGCGAACCTTCCACGAGCACTGCGCCATCGACTACTCGCACACCTTGTTCCGCGCCGACCGCTACACCCTGTGGGTCCCGGTGGCCGCCCCCAAACCCGCCTTCCGCCCGGACCGCTCGTCGTCTTGAGGGACTGACCCAGGTCGGTACTAGACAACCTCCGGGCGGCCTGTACCATGGGGTACTGGTATGGACCATTAGTCCGGTACCGGCGAAGGTGCCGCACCTGACTGCACCTGCCCATGTCCTGACGCCTCATCTCGGCACCATCACCCACTGAGCCCGGCAAGCACCCGGGCAGACCCAGGAGGAACCCATGTCTCAGGCACAGAGCATCGTCGACGCCCTCGGAGGATTCGACAACATCGTGGAGATCGAACCCTGCATCACGCGGCTGCGCTGCGAGCTGGAGGACGGTTCCCTCGTGGACGAGCCGGCCCTGAAGACCGCGGGAGCACACGGTGTCGTCAAGCTCGGCGACATCGTGCAGGTCGTGGTCGGCCCCAACGCGGACACCATCGCGGAGGACATCGAGGACCTGCGGTGAGCCTGACCGTCCAGTCGCCGGTATCCGGCGTCGTCGTCGCTCTCGGCGATGTTCCCGACCCCGTCTTCTCCGGCAAGATCGTCGGCCCTGGTGTGGCCATCACCCCGGACACCGCTGACGGGGGCGAGGTCAGCGCCCTGGCACCGATCAGCGGAACCATCACGAAGATCCATCCCCACGCCTACGTCATCACCAACGACGACGGCCACAGCGTCCTGGTCCATCTGGGGCTGGACACCGTGAGTCTGGGGGGCAAGGGCTTCACCCTCCTGGCCAGTGAGGGAGACACCATCGACGCGGGCAGCCCCGTCATCAGCTGGTCACCGGCTCAGATCGAGGCCGGCGGACTCAACCCGATCGTCCCCGTCATCGCCCTGGAGGGTGATGAGACTGATCTGGAGCCCGTATCACCAGGCCGCATAATGGCAGCCGGCGACACGCTCATGACCTGGGTGTAGACCCGAACGCGGGCCCGGTCTCATCGGACCTCAACCGCTTAATGTGTGGCCCCGGCCGTCATCGTGACGGCCGGGGCCACTGCGTCTCAGCACGTCGCCCGCCTCAGGCCCGTCTGCAGCCCAGTGGGCGCGGAGCCTGTGGTGGCATCAGTCCCGAGAAGCCATCTCGTCGCGCACGACGCTCAGCAGGCTGCCCAGGCGCGCGTTCTCGGGCAGGTCGTCGACCAGGACGACCTCTCCCGCGCCGTCGGCCAGAGGAATCCGCCAGTTGGGGTACTCCTGGTCGGTGCCGGGCTGGTTCTGAGCGCGCCGCTCCCCCACGCCGTCGACCAGGGCGACGCCGACCAGCACCGAGGGGGTGCGCACCACGTAGCGGTGCAGGGCCTCAACGACCTGACGCTCGGTGGGGGCATCCCCCAACAGACCGTGCTCGCGCAACCGGGAGGTCATCCGGTCGCGTTCGATGCGCGCCTCGGTACGCACCTGCTCGACCGGCTCGGTGAGCAGGCCCAGGCGCTCACGCAGATCGACGTGCTCGTCAGCCAGGTAGCCGGCAGTCGGGGGAAGATCGTGGGTGTTGACCGTGGACAGGGCGAGCCTGCGGTAGTCCTGGGGCTGGAGGGGCCAGCCGTCGTGCTGCTTCTCGAACCACAGGACACTGGTTCCCAGCACACCGCGGCTGGCCAGGTAGTCGCGCGCCCAGGGCTCCACGGTCCCCAGGTCCTCACCGATGACCACAGCGCCGGCCCGGTGAGCCTCCAGCAGGACGACGCCGAGCATGGCCTCGTGGTCGTAGCGCACGTAGGCGCCATGGTCCGCCCCCATGCCCTCGGGGATCCACCACAGGCGGAACAGGCCGATGATGTGGTCCACGCGCAGTGCGCCGGCGTGACGCAGAACCGTGCGCACCATGTCACGCAGAGGGGCGTAGGCGCTGCGCGCCAGGTACTCGGGGTTCCACGGCGGCTGGGACCAGTTCTGGCCCTGCTGGTTGTACATGTCCGGCGGAGCCCCCACGGTGACTCCGGAGGCGAAGGCCTCCGGGTTGGACCACACGTCCGCCCCCTGGGAGTGCACTCCGACGGCGAGGTCGTCCATGATGCCCAGGGCCATCCCCGAGGCCAGGGCCTCGGCCTGCGCGCGAGCCAGCTGCTCGTCGACGATCCACTGCAGCCAGGCGAAGAAGTCGATGCGCTCGGCCAGCTGGTGCGCCTCGTTGGCGACGTAAGCGGAGTCCGCCTCCCGCAGCGTGGCGGGCCAGTTCTCCAAGGACCCGTGCTTCTCCACCAGCGCGCTCCACAGGGCGAAACGCTCCAGCCCCTCGCCCTGCTCGGCCCGGAAGCGCTCGAAGTCTCGCTGACGGGAGTAGGAGCGACCGGCGGCGAAGATGACCTCGAGGGCCTCGCGCTTGGCCTTCCACACCGCGTCGCGGTCGATCGGCTCGGCGCTGAGGTCACTGTCCTTGACCTCTTCGAAGGCCCACTGCACCAGCGAGCGCTTGGGGCCGGACAGACGGGCAACCTCAGGGATGTTCTCCGGCCGGATGTAGAGGGGGTTGACGAAGCGACGTGTCACCGGCAGGTAGGGCGAGTGGGTCATCGGCGCCACCGGCTCAGCCGCGTGCAGCGGGTTGATGAGCAGGAAGTCGGCTCCCTGGTCCCCCAAGAAGGCGGCGAGCTCAGTGAGATCGTCGGTGTCACCGGTCCCCCACGACCCGCGCGAGCGGGTCGAGTACAGCTGGGTCATGACCCCCCAGCCCCGGTCTCCGAGAGACTCGGGCAGATCGAGATGGTTGGGGGTGACCGCCAGCGCCGAGGTCACGGTGATGGTCTCCGCCTCGCCGTCGGCGGGCGGCGCGGCATGAGCCCCCTGCGGGGCGGCCTGGTCCGTGGAGCCGGGGCTGACCTCGGCGATGATCCGGTGCCATCCCAGGGGCAGATCGGCTCCGAGGATGAAGGAGGCACGGCCGCGCTTGACGCCGTCCACCTCACGGGGCACGGTCCAGTCCTCAGTCTGAGTCAGCTCACGGACGTCCCCGTTCTCGAGCTCGACGCGCACCCGCACCTTGGCGCCGTCGGGCACGTAGACGGGGACGGTCGACTCCACCCCGCCGCGCGTGACGACCGTGGGGGCAAGCGCCTGCCGCCAGGGGGCGTCCTCGACCTCTCGCAGAGCGCGCCCGATCTCCTCCTCGGAGTTGATGCTCACCCCTAATGCGGCCAGCACGGCCCTGAGAGTAGCGCTTGAGGGTGAGGCAAGGTTGCCGTGATAGTCCCAGTACTCGGTGGAGACACCGTACGCCTCAGCCAGTTGCTTGAGGCTCTCGGAAGCAGGTAACAGGTCGTCGTTGAACTCGTTCATGTGCGTGGGTCAGCCTTGCGTGAGCAGATGTGCGATGGAGCGCCATGGAGCGGGCGTGGAGCAGGGTTGCGCTCCGCCATCACCCCTGGGGATGGATGGGTCGGATCGGGATGCGGGCGCTAGCAGGACTAGCAGTGTCCAAGTGTGCCCTAGCGGTGGAGGGTTGTGCACCCGCCGCACCGTGTCTCCTGACGTTTTGCTGCAACTGTTTCACCGTGAAGCCGCGCAATGGCGCCACTGCCGTTGAGCCGCCCGGGACCATGTGCCCAGGAACGCGCAGCCGGTCGGCGATCAGCGGAGCGGACGGCGAGATCGGGTCGCGCTTCCCGACATGCGCCTACCGCTGTGCGGGGAAAGGCAGACCGCCCGGCTCCGCGTTGCAGGTGCCGGAGCCGGGCGGGTGCGCAGACTCTCCGGGAACGGGGCGATCAGTTCAGAGCGCTGCGATCTCCGAGGCGAGGCTGTCCGCCGTGGGCCCCACGACGACCTGGACGACGCGGCCCGAACGCACCACGCCGAAGGCGCCGGCCGCTCGCAGCGCCTCCTCATCCACCTTCGTCTGGTCGGCCACCTCGACGCGCAGACGCGTGATGCAGGGCTCGAGGTCGGTGATGTTCTCCTGGCCGCCGAGACCGGCGACGATATCTGATGCAGTGCTCATGGCTTCTCCTTCCCGGTTCCCGCCCTCGCGCAATCCCCGTCTGTCATGCGCGTGGTCGGGCAGCTGAGGTCCTTCGTGCTCGCGATCACTTTATCCCACCTCCGCGTTGTCCGCGGCGAAGAGTTCCAGTCGGTAGGAAGACGCGTACGCACGCGGGCCGCGGGGCCTGTTGCACAGCGGACGACCGCGCTGGAGAATCTCCTTCCTCGCATGACGGGGCTCACTCACGTAACCTTACGGGAACGCGATAGATGCCTTGACGCGGCCACAGAGGAGATCGTTATTCCCCTGGCGGAAACGTCTCTTTCCGACCGTACTCGGGGCACAATGAGCAATGATCCCCATTCGTCTCCGATGAGGAGCACCACATGACAGCGTCCGACACCACCTCCACAACCCTGTCCGGCATCGGTGTGAGCCCTGGCCTTGTGGCCGGCCCCGTCGCCAGGATGGCGCCTCCCATTCCTGAGCCCGAGATCGCGACCCTCGAACCCAGTCGTGACGTCGAGAAGGAGTGCGAGCGCATCGCGCTGGCGGCCCAGCAGGTTAAGAAGGGCCTGGAGCTGTCCGCAGCCGAGGCCAAGGCCGAGGCGCGCACGCTCCTTGAGACCACTGCGCAGATGGCTGCCGACCCCACCCTGACCTCGACGGCGCAGGCCATGGTGCGCGAGAAGCGTCTGGTTCCGGAGCGCGCCGTGTGGGAGTCCGCAGGAACTCTGGTCTCCATGCTGGAGTCCCTGGGTGGCTACATGGCCGAGCGCACCCGTGACGTCCAGGACGTGCGCGACCGCATCGTCGCTGTTCTGACCGAGTCCCCGATGCCCGGGATCCCCCGCCTGCCCGAGCCCTTCGTGCTCGTGGCGGCCGACCTGGCCCCGGCCGACACCGCGCTGCTGGACCCCGAGAAGGTCATCGCCTTCATCACCTCCGAGGGCGGCCCCACGTCCCACACCGCGATCCTGGCGCGCGCACTCGGCATGCCGGCGATCGTCGGCACTGGTGAGAAGGTCACCGATGCGCTGGCCGAGGGCGACATCGTCCTGGTCGACGGCACCAAGGGAAGCATCACCCTCAACCCCTCCGAGGACGCCCTGCGCCGGGCGCGGGAGCTCGCCTCGCGCGTGCGCGTCTTCAACGGCGACGGAGCCACGAAGGACGGCCACGAGGTCCAGCTGTTGGCCAATGTCGGTGACGCGGCCGGCGCCCGTAGCGCCGCCGAGGCCGGCGCCATGGGCATCGGCCTGTTCCGCACCGAGTTCTGCTTCCTGGACCAGCCCGAGGAGCCCACGGTGGAGGCTCAGGTGGAGGCCTACCAGGGTGTCCTCGAGGCCTTCCCCGGCAAGAAGGTCGTGGTGCGCACTCTCGACGCCGGAGCGGACAAGCCGCTGCCCTTCCTGACCGACGCCACCGAGGCCAACCCGGCGCTCGGTGTGCGCGCCTACCGCACGACGCGCCGCGACCCCGAGGTCCTGGACCACCAGCTCGAGGCCCTGGCCAAGGCCGAGGCCGCCACCGAGGCGAAGGTGTGGGTCATGGCCCCGATGATCTCCACGGCCGAGGAGGCCGAGGCCTTCACGCAGAAGGCCCGCTCCTACGGCCTGAAGACGGCCGGGATGATGATCGAGGTGCCCTCGGCCGCGCTCATGGCCGACAAGCTCTTCGAGCACGCCGACTTCGCCTCGGTGGGCACCAACGACCTCACCCAGTACGTCATGGCGGCCGACCGTCTGCTGTCCTCGCTGGCGGATCTGTCCACGGCCTGGCAGCCGGCCGTTCTGCGTCTGATCGGCACCGCCTGCGAGGGGGCCTCCCCCAAGGGACGTCCGGTGGGCGTGTGCGGTGAGGCCGCCGCGGACCCGGCGCTGGCCGCCGTGCTCGTGGGTCTGGGGGTCGCATCCCTGTCGATGACGGCGCGCGCCCTGCCTGATGTTGACGCCGTCCTGAAGTCCGTCACGCTCACCGAGTGCCAGGAGCTGGCGAGGATCGCTCTGGACGCGGCGACGGCTGAGGACGCGCGCGCAGCAGTGCGCGCCAAGCTTCCGATCCTGGAGGAGCTCGGTCTGTGACAACCCCATACCCCGTCCCCGCCGCCACGGAGGAGCCCCTCGGGTCGGTGACCCGAATCCTCAGCCTGGCGGTGGGTGACGGGGAGGATGTCTTCTCCGGAGGCTCCCTGCCCCAGCTCTCGGGCCGGGTCTACGGAGGACAGGTGGTGGCCCAGGGCATGCTGGCCGCGGCCGCCACTATTGAGGATGACGGCGACGGCGAGCGTCTGCCGCACTCGGTTCACGCCTTCTTCATGCGGGGCGGTCAGCCCGATACGCCGATCACCTTCGCCGTCGAGCGCCTGCACGACGGACGGTCCTTCTCCCAACGGCGCACCGCCGCCTCCCAGGAGGGCACGCCGATCCTGACGATGCTCACCTCCTTCCAGGAGGAGCAGGAGGGTGCCGACCTCCACGTGGAAGCCCCCGTAGTTCCGCGCCCCGAGGACTTGACGAGCGCTCTGGAGATCTTCCGAACCATCGATCATCCGGTGGCGCGTTTCCTGGGTCGCACGGCGGCCTTCGACCTCAGGCACGTGGAGGGCAACCTCTACCTACGCCCCGCCAAGGAGCGTGCCGGTCGCCAGCACCTGTGGATGCGCTCGCGCAGCCGCATCCCGGAGCAGACCTCCCAGACCGTGCACCGGGCACTGCTGGCCTACGTGTGCGACCAGGTGATGCTGGAGCCGGTGCTGCGAAGCCAGGGACTGTCCTGGCGCAGCGAGGGCATGAGCCTGGCGACCCTCGACCACGCCCAGTGGTTCCACCGGGACGTGGACATGGGTGACTGGCTGCTCTACGTGCAGGACTCCCCCTCCTCACAGGGCGGCCGCGGCATGGCGCGCGCACAGGTCTTCGACTCATCCGGCAGGCTCGTGTCGACCATCGCCCAGGAGG
>ERZ772958.283-NODE-283-length-22557-cov-6.797574_pt1 | contig 22557 bp, 17 predicted proteins | sample MGYA00580681_ERZ772958 | MGnify/ENA primary metagenome ERZ772958 (study PRJEB29015, sample SAMEA2738089) | human oral metagenome | biome: human oral; feature: human-associated habitat; material: saliva | place: China | collected 2275 ...
AAGATTTATATCGATAATCAAGACAAAGGTGCTTACGGAGAACAAGTGGTTGCATTGTTTGAGAAGCTTACGGAAGAAAAACAAATTGCGCTGACAACTGTGAAAGAAAATGCCAAAATCATTGCGACGATTCCATCGGATTTCACGCAGTCGATTCAAACGCGTTCGCAAACGACGCCGATTGTCCTTGAGAAATCAGGAAGAACATCGAATACGTCATTGGCGGTCTATCAAACGCTCTTTCAAACAATCACTTCGCAACTGTTAGAAGCAAGTTCCGTAATGAATAAAGTTGCAGAAAGTCAAAATGCATCGATTACGCCAGAACAAGTTTCTGGGATGCTTGTGTCCTTACAACAAGAGATTGCAACGGGAGCTTTTGAGACGGAACAGGTGGAAGCAGAGTCACAAGTAACTGCAAACCAACACTACGCGATTACAGGACTTGGATTTCTATTTATGATGTTCCTTGAAACTGCGATGCGTTTTGGAGTACAAAAGGAACTCAGCGGCCTTCGCAAACGATTAAACGTATTGCCATTTAGCATCTGCGAAAAAGATAGACTCGATTTAGCCGTAAATATGATAATGACGACTCTATTGTCATTCGTGTATATTGGTCTGTGGAAGATTCTGGATCCAACGACTTTTGGAGGAAACTTCGGTGGCATTATTGTCCTCATTGTTTTCTATAGTTTAGTCTTTAATGTACTTGGAAATTTAATCGGCAATTTCGTGACCGAGAAGAATTTACCAGCATTTTCAACTTCTATAAACTTAATCTATATGTTCTTATCAGGGATGATTCCACTCGACCGTATCAGTTCAACCTTTAGTTTCCTCAGCGGAAATCCACTTCAAAAATTTATGTATACACCATTTGTCGAGGTAATGAATGGGGTATCGATGAGAGGGATGGTGACCGTTGCTTCCCCTATTATTTTAATCTTAGGGCTAGTCTTTAACTGGTCATTGAAGAGAAAGGAGGCACGTCAATGAATCTTATCAGAATGACAATCTTTCATTTGAAACGATTATTGAAGATGCCGATGATTCTCTTTATGATGATTGGGATGCCAGCTTTAGTCAATGGAATCATGATTGCATCACAAGGAACAGTGGATACGAAAGCGCCAAGTACGGTCGCAAAAACCGTTGCCTTTGTGTTTGAAGAGGGAAATGATGAGTACCAAGAATTGATCGCACCGTATATTCGAGAGGAAAATGTATATTTCGACTTAGATAGTGCCAAAGAGGCCTTGAAAAAAGGAGAAATGACCGTTATTTACCAAGTGCCTGCGAACTATTTACAGAAGGCGAAAGAAGGCCAAGTGCCGACGATTCGCATCTGGAATACGCAGCGAGGAACAAGAGATTTTCTGCTTGATGCACAATTGACGAAGGTGCTAAAAGAAGTCATGCTAAACGCGAAACTGCAAGAAGTAGGCGTGTTGACGAAAGAAGAGACGTTATCTGTGGATGACAATCAAATGGTGGTTACAAGGGAAGAAGTAAAGACGAGTGTAGCAACCGGAATCGTAATGCTCATGCTTCTCGTTTATGTCATCATGAATGCGGCAGTGATTTCTTCCGACTGGATTAACTTTAAGAAGAGTTATGTATTGAAACGCTCGGTCGTATCTCCACGTTCGAATATGGAAATCATGCTTTCGTTCTTATTGGCATACTTTGTCTTTATCTTTGCCGCGAATATGGCACTCATGGCATTGATACAGCTTTTTGGTTTGGTTTCAGAAATGAACTGGGGTGTGTTCACAGGTCTATTAGCTGTAACGATTATTTACAGTCTCTGCCTAAACTTATTCTTCTTTAGAATTTTCAAGATGCCAGGACATGCAACGACATTTGGAATTTTGTTTGTAATGATAATGGTGGGGCTTGGAATGCCAGCGGTGTTTGGGGATTTTGGAGGAAGTTGGCTTAGTATCGTGGCTTATATCAGTCCAATTTACTGGTTGTACAAAGCGATTGACCTTCAAACCATCTTCCCAGCAGTCTGGGTTATTCTTGCGATGGCAGGTGTCTACCTCACTGCAGGAAGCTACCGACTAGAGCAGTATGTGCAAAATAAATAAAAAGGACAAAACCACGAAGAACATCTTTGGATGTCAGACAGGACACTACAAGCTCCTATGGATATCTTCATAGTAGTGACAATAGCTGCACCGGATTGAGCCTTACGTCTCAATTCCTTTCAAGCTTCAAACTGCCGCTAGGAAATGAATTCCAGCGGCAGTAATTCACATTGAATGCACTCGCTATTCTTCCTACTATAGAATCCATGGAGCTTTTTCGTGTCCTGTTTTGTCCTTTTTGCTGGAAAGTTAATGAGGAGCTTCCTGAGTGTGGAGCCTCGCAAGATAAACAGATGATGGGAAATTCGTTCTCAGGTTGAAAGGCAACAAAAAAGCAAAATGTAACCATATACGTTACATTTTGCTTTTCTACTATTAGTCTTCTAAGTTTACGTTGTGGTACACTTTTTGAACGTCTTCGTTGTCTTCTAGAGCGTTAATCATACGTTCGAATAAACGTAAGTCGTCGCCTTCAAGTGTCACTTCTGATTGCGGAATCATTTCGATGTCGCTCACTGTGAATTCAGTGATTCCTAAGTCTTCTAACGCTTTACGAACAGTGTGGAAGTCGTTTGGTTCAGCGTAAACAATCGCTTGGTCGTCTTCTTGAACAACGTCACGAACGTCCACTTCTGCTTCCATTAATTGTTCTAATAATTCGTCAGCATCTTTGTTTGCGATACCGAAGATTGCTGTGTGGTCAAATAAGTAAGTTACAGAACCTGGCGCACCCATGTTACCACCGTTTTTGCTGTAAGCGGCACGTACGTCAGCTGCTGTACGGTTTACGTTATTTGTTAAGGCATCTACGATAATCATAGAGCCGTTTGGTCCGAAACCTTCGTAACGGAGTTCTTGGTAGTCGCCATCGCCGCCACCTTTAGCTTTTTCAATCGCACGTTCGATGATATGACGTGGTACATTATAAGTTTTAGCACGGTCAATAACGAATTTTAATTTTTGGTTTGAATGAGGATCTGGTTCCCCTTGTTTTGCAGCTACATAGATTTCAATCCCGAATTTAGCGTAGATTTTACTATTGTTAGCATCTAATTTTGTTTTCTTTTCGACAATATTTGCCCATTTACGTCCCATTGTCTCACTCACTTTCTGATTTTCATCTGGACTTAACTCTTCCATTATACACAATCAAGACGCGGTTTGTTAAGTGTTTTCTACTAAAAAGGGCTCATGAGCAAAGTTTGCAAGAATTTTTGCACTATCGGGTATGATAGGAGTGAGGTGAAAAAATGAATGAAGTAAAAATCATATATATATCCATGCAAACATGTGGGGTGTGTCATGCGGTTAAACCACGAGTAAAGGAACTTGCCAAAGAGTATAAGATTCCAGTAGAAGAAATCGACGCCACGCTTCATCCAGAAGTGGCCAGCCGCTATGAAGTGTTAACAGTACCGGCCGTTCTCTTAATGGTTGGGGAGAAAGAATTCGCACGTCAAGCACGCTTTATCGACTTCTTAGAACTAGAAAAACGAATCGTTCAAGCAAAGGCGTATGCGGAAAGCTAAAATGCAATATTTTAATCGAAAAAACGTGGAGAAAGTACGAAATCTCCACGTTTTTTGTATTGTTCCTATTTTGTGACGGGAGTATAATGGGGTTATCTTATAATTTTTTAGACATTGAAAAATGGGAGAACGAATCAATGAAACAGTATCTGCTCAGGCATAAAGTAGCATCTCTTGTTGTGGTGTTATTATCTTTTTTAGAAAATGCAGCCTCTATTATTAGTATTTCGTTGAATGCACCAGCGTTTAATGCTTTGGTAAAGGGAGATTTTTCTACGTTTTTAACATGGAAGTTAGTAGGAATAGCTTTCAGTGGAGTTTATTTAGCATCGTTATACGGATATAATGTGCAACTGAATAAACTTATCCAAAAAATTAGCATTGAAATCCGGGGAGAAATTGCAGATAGAATCGGACATGCGAATTATTCAACAGTGACAGAAAAAGATGTTTCTGCGTATGTTTCATGGTTTACAAGTGATTTAGAGCAATTAGAAGACAATGGATTTGCAGTGTTATTCAATAGCATCGGAAGTGGAATGATGCTAATTTTTGCATTGATTTCTCTCTCATTATTCCATTGGGGATTAGCAGTCGTGACTATTTTTGTAGCATTGATGCTCATTTTCACACCAAAGTGGTTTCAAAAACAAACGAAGAAAGCCACATCAGATCTATCAGCCGCCAATGAAGAATTTACTACAACCGTTCAAAACTTATTTAAAGGATTCGAAGTGTTTTATACCTCGAATGCAGTGGGGCAATTTGTGAAGCGAATTAAAGTTGCTTCAGATGCATTATCAGAAGTTAAAGTCAGTTATCGAAAGAAATTTTCTTTTGTACAATTATGCATTTCATTACTGAATTTCGTTGGAAAAATCTCAGTAGATGTCGTAGCCGGAATCATGGTGTTTGCTGGGATGATTTCAGTGGGGGCATTTACTGCAGCAGGTTCTCTTACATTTAATTGCTTTGCATCGTTAGAACAAGTCGTTCAACAATTAGTTCAATTAAAATCGATACATGTTTATTTTGATAAATTTAATAGCTTAGAAGAAGATTCAAATTTACAACAAGACAACAGCTCTCTGCAACAGTCTTTATCATTACGAGATGTAACGGTCAGCGTAAATGGGCATGTCATTGTCCATCCTGTGACGTTCACTATCGAAAAAGGGAAGAAATATGCGTTGTTAGGAGATAGTGGTACTGGGAAATCAACGTTATTGAATTTCTTAGCCGGTCGAAATCACGAATTTACGGGTGAAGTGGTGCTCGATGGGAAGCCTCTTTCTAAGGAACAAATTGTACAGCTTCGCAATATTACGGCATACAATCCTCAGAAAAACCATATTTTTAATGCCACAGTCAAAGATAATATTACGTTATGGGAAGACCGTCCATTTGCGGAAGAATCTAGTCAAATGGGGTTGGATCAATTTACAAATGCTCAGGAAGTTGTTAGTGAACATGGGACTAAGTTATCAGGAGGACAACGACAACGATTAGCGCTTGCTAGAACGTTACTTGAATCAGATAAGGTATTATTACTCGATGAAAGTACCGCGAATTTAGATTTGGAAAGTGCTCGGAATATAGAGGCTCAACTCCTTCAAAATCCTAACCTAACTCTTGTGATTGTGACACATCATTTTTTTGAAGAACATCGCGATTTATTTGATGAAGTGATTTACTTAGGGAAGGGGAAATCATTATGAAGCAGAAGTTACTACAACATCCATCCAAAGTAATCATTCTTCTCGTATTAGTAATCATCAAGAGTCTTTTAACCGTAGCGAATATTGCGATTATTGCATATGCCATTGACGGGTTAGTTGCTTTAAATGCTTGGCAATTTGTGGGAGCGTTGGCAATCCGGTTTGCTATGAATGGAATATTATCGTATTCAAATTTCTTATTTTCTGTTCAACAAGAAAAGTTCATTCAATTAGTCAATACGGAATTAAGGGAAGAAATTGCAGAAAAACTTCGTAAGGCGAATTATATGGAAATCACCAAACGTGAATTTCCGGAGTATGTATCTTGGATGACAAATGATATGGAGAGAATCTCGTCATTGGGACTTCCAATGTTCTTCACGATAACAGAAAGTGTGCTAACGGTGCTGTTATCAATAGGGGTTATCCTTACTTATCACTGGTCTATTCTATTGTTCTTAGTGGTATTAATTAGCGGACTTCTTGTGATTCCAAAATTATTCGAACCACATACGAAGAAAGTGCTGGAAAGTTATTCTGCAACGCAAGAAAAATTTTCTTCAAATGTACAGAATTTACTAGAGGGATATTCCGTATTCTATGCATTAAATAAAATGGATACCTTTAAAAATCGCGTCCAATTTGAATCGGGTGCCGTTAAAGATTCGGTAGTTCGTTTAATTCGCGCATTCATGCTATCTGGAATTGCTTCAGGAGCAGTGAATAGTTTAGGTCAATCATTGAGTGCCATTTTAGTCGGATATCTTGTGGTTAATGGAATTGTATCGATTGGGGTTATGGGAAGTATTGGTTCATTTACAGGAATGCTTTTTGGTAAAGTCAGCCTAATCGCACAAAATTTAGTACAGTATAAGTCTGTTCAAGTATATTTTGAGAAATATGAATCCATCCTTCCTGATGAATTGCTACAAGAAGAACTGGAACTGAAGAACTCTTTAGAATTGAGGTCTGTAGAAGTAGCGGTCAACGGAAAGAAAATTGTTAAACCTACCTCCTTTACGATTGAGAAAGGAAAGAAATATGCTCTAGTAGGGGATAGTGGAAGTGGGAAATCGACATTATTACATTTTCTAGCAGGAGAAAACAATGACTATTCTGGGGAAGTATTATTAGATGGGAAAGAACTAGCGCAGGAACAAGTGGTTCAATTGCGTAGTATTGTTCACTACAATCCGCAAAAGAATCATTTGTTTAACGCAACCGTTAGAGAGAATATTACTTTGTGGGATAACGCCAAAAAAATCTCACTGCCAGAAGAGCTAGCCCTTCAGCAATTTTGTCAATTGGATGATGCAGTTTCCGAGCATAGTAGTCAATTATCTGGTGGCCAAAGACAGAGAATTTCTATAGCGCGAGCATTAACGCAATCAGATAAAATCCTTCTTTTTGATGAAAGTACGGCGAGCTTAGATATGGAGAGTGCTGCTCGTATTGAGAAAATGATTTTGTCAAATCCAGAATTAACCGTTATAATGGTGACACATCATTTTATCGAAGAGAATAGAAATCTTTTTGATCATGTGATTCAATTGGAGAACTAGCTGTAAAGGAGTATCTAAATGAAAACCATGAAAGAACGTATGCTCACAGGAGACTTATATATTCCGTCTCACACAGAAGGGCTAAGAGACTTATCGATTAAAGGGAAAAAACTAGCGCAACAATACAATCGTTTAGACTTCGATGATTTCGAGGGAAGACGCGCGTTATTAAAACAGTTATTTGGAAAAACTGGCGAGAAGATTTACATGGAACAACCTGTCTATGTGGACTACGGAGTTCATACAACGATTGGTGAAAGCTTCTATGCGAATTTTGATTGTACATTACTAGACGTAGCGCCGATTACGATTGGGGACAACTGCATGTTTGGTCCGCACGTATCGCTTGTGACGCCAGGACATCCAACTGATGCCGAAACGCGTAATGCGGGTCCAGAATTTGGAATGCCGATTACGATTGGCAATAGCGTATGGCTTGGGGCCAACGTGACGGTGAATCCGGGAGTGACGATTGGCGATAATACGGTAATCGGGTCTGGCTCTGTGGTCACAAAAGACATTCCAAGTAATGTGATTGCGGTCGGAAATCCATGCCGCGTCCTTCGTGAAATTACCGAAGAAGAGAAAGCAGATTGGCGCAGAAAACACCAAGAGCTATTGGATGAACTTGGAAAATAAAATAGGAAATGAAGAAGGTCAAGAGGAGTCTTGGCCTTCTTTTGTGTAAATGATACAATGTGGATAGAGAATCAAGGGAGGGTTAGGTTTGAGGCAAAAAATATTTTTGGGAAGCATACTCTTTCTAGGAGTTGTAATATTCTTTTTCACATGGAGTCCACGGAATAGTCGTGCATATTTAGAAAACAGAATTGGAACGGAAGTTAGTCGCGTGTATCCTACACAGAATTTGGAAGATCTATTTGAACAGTTTCCAAATGGGTTTAAACTATATCAAGTTTATGACTATAAAGAAAATGAACATAAGTATTTAGTGACCATTGAGATGGATGGAGTAAAAAAGGGAGAACCGATTCGAGGAACTCTTATTCTGCAAGATAGTAATAGTGGGGAAAAGTATAAAACTATAAACGTGGAATACCGCAACAACAAATTTGTTTTTGATGATGAGAAAGAAGCTCTTAAGCTTTGGCCACAACAAGCCTTCTTGTTCCAGAAAATTACGTTAAATAAAGATTTTCTATCAACACTGAAACTGAAAGAGAAACACTATAATTCGATGAATGGTTCTTTTGGTATAAATTATGATATGAATCTACCAGAAATTAACGAGTATTTATCTTTCCCTACATCAAAGACTATTGAATTGTCTTTTGGAGGTAGTAATTCCAACAAAAATTATTACTACTCAGTTGTTGTAGAGGATAAAGATGGTTATTACTTCAGAGAAACGGTATCTGATTAAGCAATAGAGTTGAAAAAGAGTGAAAAGTAAAAGGTCGCCTAACTTAGGCGACCTTCTTCGTTATATTTATTTTTCAGTACAAGCAATAAAGCTTTCGCGTAATTGGTTTTCTGGAAGGTTCTTTCCGATGAAGACCAATGTTGAGCTGCGTTTTGTATCTTTCCAATCGCGACCTCTTGAGATGTCAAAACTCATTTGAACACCTTGGAAGATGATTTGGTAATCTAATCCTTCCACGTTCAAGATTCCTTTGTAACGGTATAATTCTGGCCCGTAAATATAGACAAGCTCGTTCAACCATTCGTTAATGTTTGCGAGAACTAATGGTTTTTCAGTCTCGATGACGAATGAGTTAATACCGCTATGGTGGCTATGACTATGGTGATGATGATGTTCGTGCTCATGGTCATGGTGGTCATGGTCGTGTTCATGCTCATGCTCATGGTCATGATCGTGGTCATGATGGTGATGCTCGTGGTCGTGGTCACCGTGCGCATGTGTATGGCCACATTCTTCGCAATATTCTTCTTCGGCGTGTTCTTGCATTTCTAAGATTTTCTTCTCAGAAGCGTAGAACAATTCAAGTCCGAACATGTCGCTCATTTGAACAGGACGTGCGTTAAGATCTTGGATTTCCGCGAAGGCATTGATGCTACGAACTTCATTTACCACTTTAGCGTAAATCGTTTCGTCTACTAAGCTATGTTTTGACATGAAAATTTTATCCGCGAACCCAACTTGTTTTGCTGGTTCAGGTTGATGCGCTGTTTGGTAGAGGAAGTTTTTAGCATCCACAACGGTTAATACCGCATCTAAGATAAAGTGCTCGTTTAAGAATGGCACGTTAATAAATGTTTGTGCGATTGGAGCTGGGTCAGCAAGACCTGTTGTCTCGAATAACACACGGTCTACGCGAATGCCGTTTTGTTCTTTGACCATTAAAATAGATTTCAACATATCGGCAATGTCTGTACGAAGGGTACAGCAGAGGCAGCCGTTATCCATTTGATAGATTTCTTCTTCAACGTCAAGTACGAATTGGTGGTCTACACCGATTTCGCCGAATTCGTTAATGACAACAGCGATATGTTCGCCGTGTTTTTCTTTTAAAACTTTGTTGATTAAAGTTGTTTTCCCAGCGCCAAGGAAGCCGCTGACGATTGTAACTGGAATTTTTTGTGTCATAATTCTTCTCCTTCACCTTTTCCATTTTCTTCAAGTAAATTCATTGTAGCACTCTCTTAAAAATTCTCAAAATAGACTGTTCCAGCATTTGGTTATGAATGTGCTATACTGAAACAGAGAAAACGAGAAAGAGTGTATCGAATGACAAAACAGGAAGTACCAAATGCGGCCATTAAGAAAATCGATTGGGCCGAGCAATTCATCAACCAACACTTACAGGCCTTTCGTTGCCCGTATTGCCATGATGCGATGGTTTCAGCCGAAAATCATAGTGTCGTCTGCGGGAAGGGGCACCGATTTAATATTTCGAAAAAAGGAACTTTGCATCTGATGAAGCAAAATGCGAATACGGATTATGACGCGCCTCTTTTCCATCATCGTTATGAACTCGCGCAGAGTGGGTTCTTTGAGCCGTTATTAGAGGCCATCTTACCGCATCTTTCGGGAGAGGAAGAAAAGCTCATTGTCGATATCGGATGTGGGGAAGGCAGTCATTTATCGTGGCTCTCTAAACGTGTGAAGGCCCCTTTATGCGGAATGGATATCGCCAAAGAAGGCATTCATCAAGCGTCGATTCATTTTGGAAATCAAGCGCTATTTTTCTTAGGAGACTTGGCGAACTTGCCATTTGCGGATGAGTCTTGTGGGACGCTTTTAAATATTTTAACGCCGTCGAATTACCAAGAATTTATGCGTGTATTGGCTCCAGGAGGCACGCTCGTTAAAGTCATTCCTGGCAACGATTATTTAGCGGAGTTACGCCAGCAGCTCTACCGTTCGAATCCAGAAAAACAAACGTATTCGAATGCGGACATCTTAGAGCGAGTGCAGTCCGAATGCCCTCAAGTCACGTTTGAAGAGGTACGCTACACGGTGGATTTAACCGAAGAAACCTATCGCCATTTACTCGAAATGACGCCTTTATACTGGGGAGCAAGTGCCGAAGATAAGGCCTATAGCATCTCGCACCCTCTCTCCAAAGTAACGGTGCACTATGTCGTGGCCATCGTGAAAAAGGGTGAAAACAAACAGTAAAAGTATGCTATAATAGAACTACTAACCGCCAGGAGGATTTACCATGGGATTTAAAGATTTATTTTCTCGTAAAAAAGAAGAACCGAAAGTAGAAGAAAAACCGGTTCAACCAGAAGAAAAAAAGGAAGAGCAAGCAACAGTTGAGCCTGCTCCAAAAAAAGTAGAAGAACAAAAAGAAACTGAAGAACCACGTGTATTCACTGTGGGGATTGAATATGTATACTCTGTTTCAAAAGACTCACCAGATATGGTCGTTGCTGGACAAGTGAACGGAACGGTCAAAGTCGGGGATGAAGTCATCCTTACAAAACTAGGGAGCGACGACGATGAACCGTTTCGAACAGCGGTTTACGGAATTCAAGTCGGTGAAGATCGTGTGATGGAAGCGTCGAATAGAAAAGCCGTTTTATGGGTAGAGAATGCGACAAAATTCTTCCCATATGTCGGAACAGTGCTTCACTCTGAAGGTGTTACTGAAAAACAACTTTATTCTGCATACATCAACGCGTTAGGCGAACGCTTTATCGGGGTTGAAGGTGGCGTATTGACGGATATGGACCGCGCGCATTTAACAGTATCTGACGTAGCCGAAATCTGGCGACTTCTTTTATGGTATTGCAACGCGAATGCGGAAAAAGATACAGATGAAACACGTGAAGAAAACTTCAACAAGATTCGTACTCTTGTCATGATGGTTCGCGACAAATTATTCCTTTTAGATGGCATTTACGCAGTTTACTCTAAGAAAACGGGTGAGCCATACTTATTTGCGAACACAACGAAAACAGATGACGATAACTATGTCACTTCACCGCCAATGGTTCATTTGGTAACGAAGGCGTTTAAAGAAAACTTGAAAGAACAAAATGAAGATACGGAGGACTTAGAACTTCGCTATATCGACAATGGAGAAGACAAAGAAGGGATTCGAAACTTCATTCGAGAAGTCGTATTACTAGATGGTGCGCAAGGGGTTCGCATTCTCTCTGAATATACTGCGATTGCGGCAGAAGGTCTGATTGAGTTTCCAAACTACGAAGGCATGCGTGATGTAGACATTCCTGTAGAAAACCCAGGATTAGTTCGCTGGATGCTGCTTCTAGGACAATTAGGAAAACCAGATACTCCTGAAAAAGAATTTCTACATGAAATGTACTTCCATTTCTTCGGACAAGAATTAGTGAAGTCTACTTTCATCGTGCCGATGCGTACGCATGGTGAAATTCCACAAGCCAACGAAAACGGCGTGACAAGTTTCAAAGAAGGCATGACATTTGATTTAGCGATGGTCGAAGGAAGAGATAAGGAACAAGCCTTGATGTTCTTCACAGACTGGTTACGATTCCGCCAAAAATTCGGCGAAGAGTGGCAAGGACTCATGCAACCACTCGATGGTAACCTAGGACTTCATGATGTCATCATCAACGGAACAGGAAACCCAGAAGCGGGTGCCTATATTACAGAAAGCATCTTTAACAAAATTAAAGAAGCCCATAAAAAAGACGCATAATGCATAAGGACTCACAGTGTGGGTCCTTATTTTTTGTCTCTATATCCGTTAAAAAAGCTATGCTATAATTAAAATGTCAGCTATTAGCAAACGGGAGGAATATAAATGGGATTATTTGATTTTTTATTTGGAAAGAAGAAAGAAAATACAACTGTTTTTTTGGGGGTAGAAGAGATACTCCCTAATTCAAATGACACAGAAGACTTAGTCGTTTTAGGAAGCGTAAGAGGAACGATTCACGTTGGAGATGAAGTTATTATTACAAATTTAGGAAGTGATAATGATAAACCTGCAAAAGCTGTCATATCCGCACTTGAAGACGCGAATAAAGGTCAAGTGAAGAAGGCATCCGGCGAAAATATTGTGATAACGATTAAAGATGGTAAAAAACACAACGTGTATAAAGGCACGGTCTTGCATTCGGAAGGGGTAAGCGAAGCTAAATTAAGAGCTGCTTATCTTTACGCTATTATTAATGCATTTTTATTCTGGCAAGATGGGATATTAACGGATGAGGATCGTAGACGCTTTTCGATTGCGGACTTAATAGAAATATGGAGACAATCTATCCGTTTTTGTGATACACAGGCTACAGAGAAAAACTATGCATACTATCTTGAAAAGATCATTATTTTAATGGAGCAGGTGCGCGCTAAATTATTAACACTGGATGAAATATATGTAGTTTATTCTGTAAAGACTGGCGAACCATGTCTATTTATGAGTTCGACAAGAAATCAAGATGGTAGTCTCGAGCCATCTGAACTAAGGGTACGTTTAATTCCTGCGGTATATAAAGAGAGTATGACATATCCTGAAGAGTTTGAACTCCGTCGCGTTGAAAACGGGCCTAATAAAGATGGTATCTCGAATTTCTTAAACGAAGTTATTTTCTTAAATGGAGCTGAAGGAATTGAGTTTATTTCAGAGGAAACGTCAATTAGTGCAAAGGCGCTCATGAAAGCCCCGGATTTAGAAGGAATGAGAGAGGTTGATAAACCGATAATGAATCCGGAGTTGGTTCGTTGCTTACTAATGATAGGTCAAATAGCAGATACTACTACATTAGGAAAGGCAGACCGAGATTTCTTATCCAATTTGTATTTAAACCGTTTAACGGAAGCTCTGAAAACAGCACGTTTTATTGTACCTATCAAAGTAGAAGGAGAATTACCAAAACCCAACGAAAATGGGGAGACTTCTTTTGCAGAAGATGTGAAGTATGAAGTAGCAATGAAAGAGCTAAAAGACAATAAGAAGGCTGTTCCAATTTTTACAGATTGGAAGAGATTCAATGAAGAGTACGGGGAAGAGTGGAGAGGCCTCCTCCAACCGTTGGGAGGTCCATTAATTCCACATCCTGTCCTTATTAACGGAACACTATATTTCGAAGCGGGTAATGAAAACGAAGATAGTCAATAATTAGAAGTAGGAGAAGTGAAATGGGATTATTTGATTTTTTATTTGAAAAGAAGGAAGAAGCAGAATCAAGCTGTATTCTTGGAGTAGGTGATGTAATCGGTGTTGATGACAATGCTACAGACTTAATCATTGAGGGCTTTGTTGAAGGAACCCTCAAAGTAGGGGACGAACTTGTTGTTACAAAGATAAGTTGTTTGCCCAAGACACCTGTAAAAACCGTCATTTCATCCATTTATGTTGATGAAGAGGAGGTTAAAGAAGCCTCAGAAAAAGTGGTGAAGGTAAAAGTTAAAGATGGGAATAAACTGGGGATTTATAAGGGTACCGTGTTGCATTCGGAAAACGTGACAGATATTCAGGTTCATCGTTCTTATCTTTTTGCACTGGAGGTCGCTTTTGTAAGGAAACAAGATGGAAAACTCACTGAGGAGGATCGTGAAAAATTAGCCGCTTCAGATATTTCGGAGATTTGGAGTTTATATTGGAAGGCCCATTTAGAAGAGTTTGAAAAGGTAAAAGAAATAAAAATGAAGGTGGATCAGAGAAGACGAGATTTCTTTAATTTGATTCGCGAAAAACTATTTTTATTAGATGACATTTATGTAATATACTCAGTAAAAACGAACGAACCTTATTTGTTTGCAAATACATCATTAGATGGAAATAAGGGGATGACTGTTTCAAAATCATGGGTTTATCTGATTCCAAGCTCATACATGCATTACCGTAAAGATTTTTATAAGAAAAATGAGAGAGTTGATTTTAAAAGGATTGAAAACGGACCTGAAAAAGAGGGGATTCGTAATTTTCTAAGAGATTTATTTATATATGATGGAGTAGAATCGATTCAATATTTCACAGAAGATACGTTTATTTTTGCAAAAGAATTAATGGACCTTCCAAATTATGAAGGGGTAGATGAAGCAGAAATCCCTGTAACGAATCCAGATTTAATGAAGTTTTTGCATCTATCAAGTCAATCGGACGGAAAAGAAGATAAAGAACAAAAGAATATCGGTAACGCATATTTTTATATATTTGCCAGATTTACAAAGACCGCAAAATTTATTGCGCCAATGCGACTTCATGGGTATGAACAACTTCTGGAAGATAACCCGCAAACGGACACAGAACCTAATATTCCTTTTAATTTAGCAATACAACAAGGGAAAACAAAAGAGAAGGCCGTTCAAGTGTATACGGACTGGAAGAGACTCCGTAAACACTTTGGTGAAGAGTATAAAGGGTTAGTTGTAACGCTTGATGAATTGATAAAAGATTATGATGTTGTTATTAATCCTGGAGAATACACGATAGCTGTATTGATGACAGAAGAATTCTTTAATGAAGTAGATTAAATAGTTATAAGAAAAGCTGAAGTGCACCCAAAAAGATAGACAGAAAATCTAATCTTTTTGGGTGCACTTCATTAGTCGGTGGATATTTATTGTCTCTACATTCGTGAAAAGAGCTATGTTATAATTGAAGTATCAGCGATTAGCAAATGGGAGGAATATGAATGGGATTATTCGATTTTTTATTTGGAAAGAAGAAACAGGATCCGAGTTTTACTCTTGGTGTTGTTAATTTTTTTAAGGGAAATGACAATCCTTCAGACTTAATGGTAGTGGGCTTTGTGAAGGGGTCCATCAAAGTAGGGGATGAAATTGTGGTAACGAACATGAGTTGTGTAACGGAAACTCCTGTGAAAACAACCGTTTTATCACTTGAAGTTCGTGAAGGTAAGGTTCAAGAAGCTTCAGACACAATGGTGATGGCTATCGTTCAAGATGGGACTAAGCTTGGTATTTATAAAGGGACAGTGTTGCATTCAGAAAATGCTCCGGATGCTCAACGATATAATGCTTATATTGTTGCGCTTGGAGTCGCTTTTGTGGATGAACAAGAGGGCAAACTTACTAAAGAGGATTGTGAAAAATTAGCGGCTTCAGATATTTCGGAGATTTGGCAATTATATTATAGAGTGCATGCTGAAGAGGCTAAACGATTTGAAGCCAAACAGGTACTATTAAAGTATAAAAGACGAGAATTCTATAAACTGATTCGAGAAAAACTATTTTTATTAGATGATGTTTATGTTGTGTATTCAGTAGAAACAGATGAACCTTATCTGTTTTCTCATGCATCAAAAGATGAGAAAGGCTCACTTTTTGTTTCAATGCCAATGGCTCAACTGATTCCAAGTTCGTATATCCATAATCTTAAAGAGATGTTTGGAAAAAATGAGAATTTTGATTTCAAACGAATTGATAATGGACCTGATAAGGAAGGGATTCGTAATTTCATAAGGGACTTATTCATCTATGATGGAATACGTGGAATTCAATATTGTGGTGAAAAAACAACGATTCTTGCGGAACAACTAGTGGATTTTCCGCGGTATAAAGGGATGGATGAAATAGAAATACCTGTAACGAATCCGAATGTGATCAAGTGGTTATATTTGGCACGTCAATTGGGTAAACTGAATACGAAAGATAAAAAAACACTAAGCCAAATCTATTTATATGAGTATTATAAAGCTTTAAAAACAGCAAAATTGCTTGCGCCAATGAGGCTTCATGGATATGACCAACTTCTTGAAGAGAACCCGCAAACGGACGTAGAACCTAATATTCCTTTTGATTTAGCAATGCAACCAGGAAAAACGAAAGAGCTGACACTCAAAGTGTATACGGACTGGAAGAGACTTCGTAAGCACTATGGAGAAGATTGTAAAGCATTAATTGTGACGATTGATGAACAATTAGCGTTTCATGATGTCGTTATTAATCCGGGAGACCATCCGATGGCAGCTTCTACGATTACGGAAGAATGGTATAATGAAGTGGAGAGGAAAATGAGAAAAGCAACTTCTTGAGTTGCTTTTTCTTTGTTTATAACACTGTTAACGTGCATAGCAGAAGGATTTTTTGATGAAAATTGAAGATAACTAGGGGAGAGCTAAAAATTTTTTCAAAAACGTTAGAATTTCTTAACTTTTCAGTTGATTTTTTCTGAGAAAAGCGCTATTATACAAATAATCTTTTGCTCTGTAATTCATTTTGCACGGCAAGAGATGTTCGACTAACGTTAACTTTCGCAGTGTTTACACCGAAGGCTAGCGTTTTTTTTTTACTCAAAATTTAGACACTTTGTGATAAAAGAGAAGTATAGTACAATAGATAGGAAGAAAGAGAGGAGGTTTTTGATGGATACAGCAGTCTTAAAACAGAAAATTATCGCTAAAAGTAAAGAGCTTGGCATCGATAAGATTGGTTTTGCTTCTGCCGAGCCGTTTACGCACTTAGAAGAGAGTATGCGCCGTTCCAAAGAACTCGGCCATACGACAGGATTTGAGCATCCAGTGCTAGAAGAGCGTATTTATCCTGAGAAAATCTTCGACACTCCAAAAACGATTATTTCCATTGCGCTAGCGTATCCGACACTTCCAAAGAATAAGCCGGAACGTGTGAAGGGAGAGCGTCGCGGAGCCTTTGCACGGGCTTCGTGGGGGGAGGATTATCACTTTATTCTCTCAAGACGCATGGAAGCACTGATTAACTACATCAAGGAAGAAGTTCAAGACGAAGATTCTAGGTTTAAGCCGATGGTCGACACCGGTGAATTAATCGATGTGCGCGTGGCTGAACGTGCAGGGATTGGCTTTGTCGGCAAGAATGGACTTCTCATTACGAAGGAATTTGGCTCGTATGTCTACTTAGGGGAGCTGATTACGAATATCGAGTTTCCAACCGACGAAATGGTGGACTACGGATGCGGTGATTGTACGCGCTGTGTGGATTTCTGTCCAACCGGTGCGCTACTGGGTGATGGGCGTATGAATGCCATGAGATGCTTGTCGTACCAGACGCAGACGAAGGGCTTTATGCCGCAAGAGTTTCGTAAAAAAATCGGGCATGTGATTTACGGCTGTGACATTTGCCAGCAAGTATGTCCGTATAATAAGGGGAAAGATTTCCACTTGCATCCTGAAATGGAGCCATCCGTTGAGGAGACGCATCCGCTATTGAAGCCGCTCGTGACGATTTCGAACAAGGAATTCAAGGAGCGCTTTGGCAAAATGGCCGGATCGTGGCGTGGGAAGAAGCCGTTGCAGCGAAATGCGATTATCGCCCTGGCCAACTACCGCGATAAAACGGCGGTGCCACTCCTTCTTCGTGTCATGAAAGAAGATATGCGTCCCGTGATGAAGGGAACCGCTGCATGGGCCGTTGCAGAAATCGTCAATGAGTCGAACGAAGAGATGATTCAATATTTTAACGAGCAAAAAGCAGCAGCGATGAAGAAACTCGAATCGCTCGAAAATCCGTCGAAGGAAGATATCGAGTTAGTTGAAGAATTAGACAAAGCAATTGTAGTCTTACAAGAAAAATATAGAGAAGAGGCAACCAAATGACGGTGAATCATATCGTATTATTTGAACCACAAATCCCAGCAAATACGGGGAATATCGCAAGAACCTGTGCGGCGACGAATTCGCCATTGCACCTGATTGAACCGCTTGGATTCTCGACAGATGACAAGCACTTAAAACGCGCGGGGCTCGATTATTGGCATGATGTCGATATTACGTATCACAAATCCCTCGAAGCGTTCTTAGAGTATTTAGGAGAACGTCCATTATATTTAATTACAAAATTCGCCAACCATACTTATGATGAGGTGGATTTAGCCCGTGATGAGGAACAATTCTTCATGTTCGGGAAAGAAACAACCGGTCTTCCTGAAGCGTTTATGCGCGAAAACGAAGAGAAATGCTTGCGTCTTCCGATGAACGATACGCATGTGCGGTCATTGAACTTATCGAATACGGCAGCGATTGTCGTGTACGAAGCGCTTCGTCAACAACGTTTTGCAGGGCTTGAACTCGTACACACGTATGACCATGATAAATTGAAGTAGGTGACAGGAATGAATCAAAACTTATATCAATGTATTGTTTACGCCATTTGTGCGATTGCGTTTGTGATTTTAGCGTTCGTTTCGAAGCCCCTCTATGGAATCGTTGCGGTATTATTTGCCATTTCATCAGTGGTCAATGGGGTTCGTTATTTCAAAGAGAAGTAAAATTGCAAAATGATGCTAGTTATGATACAGTGGATGACAGTTAAATAGCAAAATTGATGAAAAAGAGAGTAGTTTTTAACCGAATGTATTAGCGAGTTGGAAGGGTGAAAGCCAACCATTCATTAAAAATGAACCGCACTTTTGAAATGATTATTTGAAATGTAGGATAATCCGGATTCGCCGTTACCGATTAAAGTGGCTCAATTTGAGCAAGCAGAGTGGTACCACGGGAATTCTCGTCTCTATATGACTGTCGTCGTATAGGGATTTTTTTGTGTAAATGGATATCCGAGTATAAAAACCAAAGAAAAGGAGAACAAAGATGAATTACAAGAAAATTGTTGCAGAACAAATCGCAAAAACAGTCGGCGAGCATTTAAGCGTTGACGAAATCGTATCAATGATTGAAGTGCCTAAATACGCAAACCAAGGGGACCTTGCTTTCCCTGCATTTATACTTGCAAAAGTATTACGTAAAGCTCCACAAGCCATCGCGACAGAAATCGTGGAAGCCGTTAGCGATAAGCACATCGAACGTGCAGAAGCAATGGGACCATACGCGAACTTCTTCTTAGAACGTAGCGCTTTTGCCGATGAAGTCTTAAAAGAAGTCTTAGAACTTGGCGAACATTACGGGGACTGGGATTACGGTCAAGGACGTAAGGTAGTTATCGATATGTCTTCACCAAATATCGCGAAACCAATGTCAATGGGACATTTACGTTCAACAGTGATTGGGAACGCGATTGCGAACCTTGAGAAAAAAGTGGGCTATGAGCCAATTCGTATCAACCACTTAGGAGACTGGGGAACACAATTCGGGAAATTGATTGAAGCGTACAAATTATGGGGAAGCGAAGAGCTTGTAAAAGCAGATCCAATCGCAGAACTGATTAAATTATATGTTCGTTTCCATGAAGAAGCTGAACTAGACCCAACACTCGATGACAAAGGCCGTGCATGGTTCAAGAAACTAGAAGATGGAGACCCAGAAGCGGTTCGTCTATGGGAATGGTTCAGAAGTGAATCCTTGAAAGAATTCAACCGCGTGTATGACTTATTAGGTGTGACTTTTGATTCATACAATGGTGAAGCGTTCTATAACGACAAGATGGACGTTGTGGTGGATATGCTTGAAGACGCGAACTTACTAAAAGTGGATAATGGTGCAACAATCGTAGACCTTGAGAAATATGACTTACCACCAGCATTAATTAAAAAATCAGACGGCGCAACATTATACATGACACGTGACTTAGCAGCCGCAAACTACCGTAAGAATACTTACGATTTTGCAAAATGTATTTACGTGGTAGGGATGGAACAATCAAACCACTTCAAACAATTAAAAGCTGTCTTAAAAGAATTAAACTTACCTTGGTCTGAAAATATCGTGCATATTCCATTCGGACTAATCACATTGAACGGTAAGAAATTATCGACACGTAAAGGAAAAATCATCCTTCTTGAAGGCGTGTTAAAAGAAGCGACAGAACTTGCTTTGAAACAAATCGAAGCAAAAAATCCATCGCTTGAAAACAAAGAAGCAGTAGCTCACGCTGTTGGGGTGGGTGCGGTTATTTTCCACGACTTGAAGAACGACCGTACAAACAACTTCGACTTCGCGCTTGAAGAAGTGGTGCAATTCGAAGGAGAAACAGGACCATATGTACAATATACGCATGCGCGTGCGATGAGTATTTTACGTAAAGCTAACCATGCTGTTGATACAAAAGAGGCATTCTCATTAACAGACGATGATGCGTGGGAAGTATTGAAACTCATCGAAAACTATCCAAACGTTGTCCGCTTTGCTGAAGAAAAATGCGAACCATCAGCAATTGCAAAATTCGTTATCAACTTAGCACAAGCGTTCAATAAATATTACGCCCATACAAAAGTACTCGTTGAAGATGAAGCCTTCAATAGCCGTATCGCTTTAGTACAAACAACAGCAAGCATCCTAAAACAAGGCTTAGCGCTTCTTGGCGTGGCTGCTCCAGATGAAATGTAGTCATTGACATCAAGTAGGATAAGCTGTATACTAAATGCACATATAGAAGCAATGAACAAGCGCAGTAGTGGTTGTCCACGGGAGAAAGAAGAGAGTTGTCGGTTGGTGCAAGACAATCCCCCACATCCGCGAAGTACACTTGGGAGCTATCCGTTAGGACGTCTCATCCGCGATAAGGATGCTCGAGTGGATGATGCCATGCATCGTCAACAAGGGTGGTAACACGGTGAAAATCGTCCCTAATAGTCTATTTGGCTATTAGGGATTTTTTATTTACAAGAAAGAAGGGAAGAAACAAGATGAACATTATCGATGATTTAGAATGGCGCGGCGCCATCAACCAAATGACAGATGAGGAAGGCTTACGTGCCTTAACAAGCGAAAAGGCTGTATCACTCTACTGTGGGGTAGACCCAACTGGCGACAGCATGCACATTGGGCACTTAATTCCGTTTATGATTCTTCGTCGTTTCCAATTAGCAGGACATAAACCAGTTATTTTAATTGGTGGAGCAACAGGTTCAATCGGGGATCCAAGTGGTCGTACAAGCGAACGTGTACTTCAATCAATGGAACAAGTTCAACATAACGTTGAAAAATTAACAGCACAAATGAAGAAATTATTCTTCACAACAGATGAAGACCAAGCGACATTACGCCTTGTAAACAACTACGATTGGACAAAAGATTTATCATTATTAGACTTCTTACGTGACTTCGGGAAGCATTTCAACTTGAATACAATGCTTGCTAAAGACGTTGTCGCAAGCCGTCTAGAAGTGGGAATTTCATTTACAGAATTCTCATACCAAATCCTACAATCAATGGACTTCTTGCATTTATTCAAGACAGAAGACGTGCAAGTTCAAATCGGTGGTGCGGACCAATGGGGGAACATCACTTCAGGGCTTGAGTTAATCCGTAAAGTAGAAGGCGCAGAGTCTCGTGCATACGGTCTAACGATTCCATTGATGTTAAAATCAGACGGTACAAAATTCGGAAAATCAGCTGGTGGTGCTGTATGGCTCGACCCTGAGAAGACAACTCCATACGAATTCTACCAATTCTGGTTAAACCAAGATGACCGCGACGTGATTAAATACATCAAGTACTTCACATTCTTAGAACGAGAAGAAATCGAAGCGCTCGAAGAAAAAGTGGCGACAGAACCACATAAACGTGAAGCACAAATCCGCCTTGCTGAAGAAGTGACTCGCTTCGTTCACGGCGAAAAAGCCCTAGAAGACGCGAAGAAAATTACAAACGCGCTCTTCACAGGGAACGTACAACAATTAACAGCCGATGAAATCGAACAAGGCTTCAAAAACATGCCAACCTTCGAAAGTTCAAAAGAAAGCCAAAACTTAGCAACTTGGCTGGTTGACCTTGGCATCGAACCATCAAGAAGACAATCACGCGAAGACATTCAAAACGGCGCGATTTCAATCAATGGTGAAAAAGTAACCGACCTCGAATTCGAATGGACGAAAGAACATTCCTTCGAAGAACGCTTCGTCATCGTCCGCCGTGGTAAGAAAAAATACTTCTTAGTGGTGTTGAAATAAAAGAATTATGGATGATTCTTTTGAATCCTTGCGGATTTAATTATCATCACTGTAACGTTGCATCAGCGCAAGCCTTGGTCTTGCGCCTTAAAAGCCTCAAAGAGGGCGTACGGATTAACAATCCTACGCCCTCTTAGCACAGTGGTTGAATGGAATGAGTTTAGCTGTAAACAGCTATCTCATTCCTATTCAACTTTGTGGGGGAAAGAAAACGAAATGCCATAGATACGAATGTATCTATGGCATTTCTGTCTTTCTCCCTCGTTTTTATGCTTCATCCCGTTACAATGATGATAAAATCCGCAGTATTCTTCGGAATCATCCTTCTGTGCATCGTATCCAAAACTACTAAAAAATTTTTGCTTTGTGAGCTGATGATAACGAGAATTTCACAAAGTTTGAAACAAAAAGATGTTTTAAATTGATTTTCAAAACTGCTATAAACG
>ERZ772958.284-NODE-284-length-22535-cov-5.642260_pt1 | contig 22535 bp, 19 predicted proteins | sample MGYA00580681_ERZ772958 | MGnify/ENA primary metagenome ERZ772958 (study PRJEB29015, sample SAMEA2738089) | human oral metagenome | biome: human oral; feature: human-associated habitat; material: saliva | place: China | collected 2275 ...
AGGGTTATCCACACTGCACGAACCCCCGGCCCCCATCCAGTACACCCAACCCTCCTCCAGTAGATCCCGGCCTTCGTGCAGTACACAGTCCCCGTCACCGGCTGTCGGTCGCGTGGGCTGACAGTAGATCCCGACCTTCGTGCAGTACACAGTCCCCAGACCCCGCCAGCAGGCAACGCCGGCAGACAGCGCCGGCAGACAGCGCCACCCTTGTCTCACGGAACGAACCCAGCCGATCCTCGGGGAAGCCGCTGCCCCAGCAACGATGCCTCACGCAGGCCTGCCTCCAGGCGCATCCCCGCCCATTCCAGCTCCTGCCGACGCTGCAGGTGCGCGACCTCCCCGGGCGGGAACCTCGTCAGAATCTTCGCGCCGAGCTGGTCTGGACGCATCATGTCTCCATAGGACACGCGCAGCACCGTCCACCCCTGCGACTCGATCCCATCCTGGCGCCGTTTCTCCTTCCACAGGTCTTCTGCTCCCTGATACTTCTTCCTGCCGTCAGCCTCCAGAGCGATCCTTTCCCCGGGCCAACACATATCCACCCACCAACGCCCCTCGGAAGTATCGATGGGGTACTGAACCCGTGGGACGGGTAGCCCCAGGACCAGGACCAGCCAGCGCACCGCGCTCTCAAGCGCCGACTCGGAGAACGGCGTCGCCAGGCCCAACACCGCCCGAGCCTGCGCCACCCCGCGGCGTCTTAGCTCACGCCTGAGCGCGCGCGCCCACTCACGCCTCACTCGATCAATCGCCGCCGAGCACAGCTCGGGCCGCTCCCGGTCCGGCTGACAACTGCGGCGCAGCACGGAGTCGGCAATGGCGAGCGCGTTGTGCGCTGGTTCGTCGAAGGCGCAGTCGTAGGCCGTGCGTACCGCCGTCGTTGTCACCGTCTCTCCCACGGACTCGATCTCGTCCGGCGTCAGCCCGAGACGGCGTCGCCACAGATTGACGTCCCGGCAGCCGGAGGACTCCGAGGGGCCCTCAGGGATCAGCACGGGCGTACCGCGGGCCGGAACCCAGATACGAGGCAGAACGGTATGGACCTGGTGCGGGGCGCTGGACACCGCAAGGTAGACATCGGGTTCTTGGGAGAACATGTCGAGCTCAAGCGCCAGGGCTGCTGAGGTGTGCGATAGATAGGCCGTGGACAGCTGGGCACGCTGGGCCACCACGGCCCGAGCCAAGGACAGGGTGTAACGGTGCTGCCAGCGCTCAGCGTCACGATCCGGCAGCCAGTAGTGACCACGTGCCAGACGGATCCAGGCACGTGAGGGAAGACAGCCGCGGCGGGAGCGGCGCGATGTATGCAACAGGCGCGGACGCAGGTCGGTGGCAGCGCTGGGGGAGGAAGGTCGCGGAGTCATGTTTCAAGATTGCACACTGCGACGGCGTCGGGCACCCACTGCGATCAGCCCTGTGGATTGAACTCGAGTTTGCGCGCCTGTGGTCCCGCACCCGACCTGGAAATCCACACTCCACGAAGGTTGGGAACCGTTGGCCCCGAGCCGGGCGAGCGAAGCATTGCAGCAGTGCCCTACTCCACGAGGGTCGGGATCCACTGGTCAAGGGTTATCCACACTGCACGAACCCCCGGCCCCCATCCAGTACACCCAACCCTCCCCCAGTAGATCCCGACCTTCGTGCAGTACACCGCTCCCGGTCCTCGCACCCCAGAAGACAGCAGCTCCCTACGCGTAGTACGCCGCATCGGCTCGCAGCAGGTCGGCCGACTACGCCGCTTCTATGACCAGCAGCGCAGCAGCCCGGCCGACGCCGGACCTCCCATCTGCGGACTCGCGCCCGTGAGGGCTGCTCAGCCGGCGAAGGGCGAGTAGAAGGAGAACACGAGACCTCCGATGCACTCGAGCGCACCAAGCCACTGAAGGGGGATGAAGAAGAAGGTGTGGATGTTACGTCCCGCCCGTTCCGCATTGCGGCTCTCGCTGGCCACGACCTGCTCGATCTGCTGAGCAGCCTCCGCCTCGGAAGACGGCTCCGGGGCACCGGGAGCCATCTGGAAGGCATCGTTGGCCACACGCTCCCACAGATCGGCCCGCAGCTGATTGCGGAAGTCCTCAGCATTCTGAGCCGGGCGAATGATGTTGAGCCACCGGCCAAGGAAGAAGTTGGCCACCCCTGCCAGCAGAAACCCTATTCCGCCGCCCAGTGCTAACGCCGACTCACTGGTCCCCAGCAGCGCCTCCACGACTGTCAGAGAGCCGAATACTCCCGCCAGAGTGACAAACAGCCCCAGGATTCCCCAGCCACGCCAAATAATCATGGAGGCAATATAAATGCTTCCGCCTTCACTGAGTACCGGCGAGACTGTGACCTTGGCCGGCAGGCCGCCGCCGCATAGCGCTCGCCCTTCCGGCCCATCACCAGGCCGGGCCGACGACGACCGGGCCGCCCCGCTCGGAACGCGGCCGGGGCCCATCTGGTAGACACGGCCTCATGTCCGCACACCAGTCAGACCAGTCATCCCACGCTGCTCAGCCCATGGACGCCACCTCCACCGGCGTCGTCCCCGGTGACGCCTCACCCGCCGCCCCCGACTCACAGGCCCCGGTAGCGTCCCGGGCCCGCCACGCCGCCGGCCCGGCCACGATCGACCTGAACCAGATCGCCCAGTTCCTGCCGCGCACCGGCATCGGCACCGACGTGCACGCCTTCGCCGCCCCCGACTCGGGCACCCCCATGCACCTGGCCTGCCTGGAGTGGCCCGGCGAGGTGGGCCTGGCCGGTCACTCCGACGGCGACGTCGTCGCCCACGCCTGCTGCGACGCCCTGTTCTCGGCCGCCGGACTGGGCGACCTGGGCTCGAACTTCGGCACCGCCGAGCCCCAGTGGAAGGGGGCCTCCGGGACGGCGCTCCTGAGCGAGGCCGCCCGCCGGGTGCGCGAGGCCGGCTTCGAGATCGGCAACATCGCCGTCCAGCTCGTGGGCGAGCGCCCGCGCGTGGCCGCCCGCTCCGCCGAGGCCTCCCGGGCACTGTCCGAGGCCGCCTCCGCCCGGGTCTCCTTCTCCGCCACCACCACTGACCACCTGGGTTTCCTGGGCCGCACTGAGGGCCTGCTCGCCGTCGCCACCGCCCTGGTCTACCCGGTCCCCGACGCCGTTCGCCCGGTCGTGGGTTAGTCCTCGAGGTCGTACCCCTAACCCTCATCCCGAGGACTAAGGCACGACCCCGACGTCGAGCACCTCGGGAAAAAGTCCTGGTCCTGGTAGACACCGGTGGCGGGCGGCCAGGTAGCCTGTGCCTGTGAGCATCACCCCCACTGAGCCCCCTGAGTCCGCGGGCCCCACCGACTCCGCCGCCCAGGCGGACGCGCCGGCCCTGCGTCTGTACGACTCCGCCGCCCGCGCGATCGTGCCGCTGGCCCCCACGGCCACCCCCGGCCTGGTGACGATCTACCTGTGTGGTGCCACCGTCCAGGGCTCGCCCCACATCGGCCACATGCGCAGCGGCATCGCCTTCGACGTCCTGCGCCGCTGGCTCGAGCGCTGCGGCCAGGAGGTCCGCCTCATCCGCAACGTCACCGACATCGACGACAAGATCCTCAGCAAGTCCGCCACCGCCGAGCCGCCGGTGCCGTGGTGGGCCTGGGCCCAGCGCTTCGAGCGGGAGTTCGACGCCGCCTACCGCGCCCTGGGCGTGGCCGCCCCCACCTACGAGCCGCGCGCCACAGGCCACATCCCCGAGATGATCGACCTGGTACAGCGCCTGCTGGACGCCGGCCACGCCTACGTCGGAGAGTCCGGCAACGTCTACTACGACGTGCGCTCCCTGCCCGACTACGGCTCGCTGACCAACCAGCGCCTGGAGGACCTGGCCACCACCGAGGACGAGTCCCAGCTGGATGACGACGTCGAGGCCGACAAGCGCGACCCGCGCGACTTCGCCCTGTGGAAGGCCGCCAAGCCCACCGAGCCGACTGACGCCGCCTGGGACGCCCCCTGGGGTCGGGGCCGGCCCGGCTGGCACCTGGAGTGCTCGGCCATGTCACGCCGCTACCTGGGCGAGACCTTCGACATCCACGGCGGCGGCATCGACCTGCGTTTCCCCCACCACGAGAACGAGCAGGCCCAGTCCCACGGCGCCGGCTGGGGCTTCGCGCGCCACTGGGTCCACAACGCCTGGGTGACCATCAAGGGCGAGAAGATGAGCAAGTCGCTGGGCAACTCCCTGGTGGTGGCCGAGCTGCTCAAGCGCTACGACGCCGCCGTGCTGCGCCTGGCCCTGGGTACCGTCCACCACCGCTCCACCGTGGAGTTCTCCGAGGAGACCCTGGCCGACGCCGCCGCCCTGTGGGAGCGACTGTCCGGCGCGATCCTGCGGGCCTACGAGTTCTGCGACGGCGAGGACGCCAACCCCGTCGACGCCCCCGCCGAGCAGGTGCGCGCCCGGGCCCTGCCGGCCGAGTTCACCGCCGCCATGGATGAGGACCTCAACCTGGCCGGCGCCATGGCGGTCATCCACGCCACCCTCAAGGCCCTCAACGTGGCCCTCACCCAGGCCGCCCCGAGCGGCGGCCAGGGGGCCGACGACGCCCTGCGCGCCTCGGTGACCGGCCTCGCCCTGGACCTGCGCTCCCAGCTCGACGTCCTGGGCCTGGACCCGCTGTCCGAGCCCTGGCGCACCCGGGTCCTCGACGGCGCCGGCTCCTCCCAGGGCGGCGCCGCCATGGAGGCCCTCGACCGGCTCATCCGCCACGACCTCGACGAGCGGGCCCAGGCCCGCGCCGCCAAGGACTGGGCGCGAGCCGACGCCCTGCGTGACAAGCTGACCGGAGCCGGCGTCGTCGTCGAGGACTCCCCCTCAGGCGCCCGCTGGCACCTGGCCTGAGCGGCCCGCCCACCACCCACGACTCTTTCGCAGACTCTTTCGCATCAACTCGTACCGTTACGAACAGGAGGCCGGATGCCCGGCAACGAGCAGTACCCCGGCGCCAAGCGCCGCCCCGGCTCGAAGAAGGGCCCCACGAAGGGCTCGGGCGGCCAGCGCCGCAAGGGCCTGGAGGGCAAGGGCCCCACCCCGCGCGCGGAGAACCGCGTCGGCCACCCCAAGGCCCGGGCGAAGGCCCGCGCCGAGTCCCGGGCCGCCCAGCCCACCCGCGCCAAGCAGCTGGAGAAGATCAAGCGCCGCTTCGACGTGCCCGAGGGCCACGAGATCCTGTGCGGGCGCAACGCCGTGGCCGAGGCCGCCTACGCCTCGGTGCCCATCACCCGGGTCTTCATGGCGGTCTCCGCCCAGTCCGACGAGCGCCTGGGCGCCGTGGTGCGCCGCGCCGCCCTGCTGGGCGCCCCGGTGCTGGAGACCACCAAGCTGGACCTGGACGCCCTGACCGACTCCGCCACCCACCAGGGCGTCGCCATCGAGGTACCCGCCTACGAGTACACCACGGCCCGCGACCTGCTCGAGCGCGCCCGCGCCCTGGGCCACACGCCGCTGCTCGTGGCCCTGGACCAGGTGACCGACCCCCACAACCTCGGCGCGGTCCTGCGCAGCGCCGGGGCCTTCGGGGCCGACGGCGTCATCATCCCCGAGCGCCGCTCGGTGGGCGTCAACGCCACCGTGTGGAAGGTGTCGGCCGGTGCCGCCGCCCGGGTGCGCGTGGCCCGCGAGACGAACCTCGTGCGCACCCTGGAGCAGCTGAAGAAGGAGGGCTGCTTCGTCGTCGGCCTGGACGGCTCGGGCAGCACGGTCATCGAGGACCTCACCCTGGCCGACTCACCCCTGGTGCTGGTCACCGGCGCGGAGGGCGCGGGCCTGTCCCGCCTGGTGCGCGAGACCTGCGACGTGCTGGCCTCGGTGCCGATCAGCCGCAGCGTGGAGTCCCTCAACGCGGCCGTGGCCACGGGTATCAGCCTCTATGAGGTCGACCGTCTGCGGCGTCGGGCTGCCGGCGCCGGCAGCTGACCCCCGCCGCTCAGGACCGGCCCAGCCCCGACAGAGCCTGCCGATCCGATGGATCCGACGGATCCGGCCACCCCGGCAGGAAAAGCGCCCGGTTTACACTTCTCCAAGACGGCCCCGTTGCTGACACAATGGGCCGCATCCGATCCACAGGAGGTCCCCATGGCCCAGGACGCTTCGCAGCGCTGGAACCGCACCGACGGCGTGCTCATCGCGCCGGGCACGACGCCGGAGGCGGTCGCCGACGCCTTCGCCGAGCGCGGGGTGGTCGTGCGCCTGGAGTGGTTCCCGGCCACCACCCACCTGCTGAGCCTGACCCTCATGACCGACGTCGAGGGCCGGGTCGCGGTGACGCCGCCCTCGCGCGGGGGCGTTGTGCCCGGCCCGAGCGTCAGTGAGCTCGTGGAGTCCCTGGCCCGGCAGTTCACGGCCGACGTCGCCGTGGGCCCGGCGACCTTCAACGCCCTGCCCGACGACGTCGAGCTGCCCTCGATCACCCACCACGGCTCGGCCAGTGCCCGCACCGTGGTGATCTCCCCGATGAGCGCCTACATGGTGCCGCTGCAGGCCACCCTGTTGGAGCGGCCCCTGGCGGTGGCCTCGACGCCGAGCCTGGACCGCCGCATCGTCATGTACTCCGGTGAGGGCACGGAGCTGGGCACCTTCGGCTGGGACGAGGAGTCCCTGCCGGCCCTGGTGCTGACCTCCGACTCCGAGGACATGTCCATCCGCGCCATCCCCACCGGGGACCCGGAGGACGACGCCGTCTTCTCCTGGGGCATGACGTCGCGCTACGTGTGGGGCGGGGTCAAGGAGCCCGGCCCGGCCCTGAGGTCCCTGGTGGATGAGCTGCTGGCCGACCTGACCGATGCGTCGGGGATCGTCGCCGCCGTCCCGGGCGCGGACCTGGAGGCCGCGGCCGCCGCCATCGTCAAGCCCGGCATCGACGGATTCGCCGCGATGCTTCAGGCCCTGGGCCTGCCCGACTGGGTGCTGGAGGTCCTCACCGGCCGCCTGGCGCCGGTGGAGGTTCCCGGCGTCGTCGTGCACGAGCCGCGCGGGCTGTCCAACGCAGTGGGCCGCAGCGTGGGCCTGCTGCTGGCCGACCCCTCCACCCCGGGCTCGGCCTTCTGGCAGGGCTACGTGCGCACGGTGACGGACAAGCCGTGGGCGGTGCGGGGCGCCGCGCTGCTCGAAGCGGGTCTGGGCGGGGCCCTCGTGGGGGCCGCCGTGCGCCGTCGTCGCTCGACCGGCAGCATCCCGGGCGGGATGGCGGCCGTGGGGGCCTTCCTGCTGGTGGACGCCATCACCGAGGTCTCGCTGGCCTCCTGGACGCGTCACCGCGAGCTGCGCCGCCGCGCCGACGAGGAGATGGCCCTGGTCGCCGAGGAACTCGGCGCCTAGAAGCGTCACGCCGCAAGGCGGGCTGGTCAGCCGAGCCCTTCGAGGTAGGCCCTCAGCACCTTGCGGGCGTTCACGGGTGCCGCCTTGGCCGCCCGGTACATGAGCAGGGCATCCACCAGCCCCACCAGGTCGGGAGCGTGAGCAGAGGCCTGGTCGACACCCGCAGCAACGAGTATCCGCTCGGCCAGACGCGTCAGAGGCCGCCTGACCGGCGCTTCCGCTGTGAGCAGCTCCCGGAGCTCGACGTCGTCGCGCAGCTCGAACAGTAAAGCCCCTCGCGCGGCCTGGGCGTCCGTACGCCGCGCCATATGCTCAAGGATGCCGACGACGATCTCAGCGGCCTCCTGCCGGCTGACGGACGCGGGGATCTCAAGGTCGTTGACGTCAGCCTGTGAGCCCTCGGAGAGGCGGTTGACCACGAGCGCCAGCAGATCACGGCGAGTCCGGGCGTAGTAGGAGGTCGACCCGCGGGGCAGTCCCGCCTCCGTGTCGACCTGCAGATGAGTGAGGGCATGCACCCCGTCACGGGCGATGAGTCCGACCCCGGTGTCACCGATGTGCTCCCTGCGCCCCATCGTGCCTGCTCCTTGCCTTCCGACCGTGTAGATCTCTACGATCATAGAACACTCTATGATCGTAGAGATCTACACGACGGCCGGATCAAGCCATGAGGAGGCGACCGCAGTGAAGGTGGCAGTTGTCGGAGCAGGTGACTCAGGGAAGGCCATCAAGCGAGCCCTGCAGGAGGCCGGGGCGCAGGTGACGCTGCACTCGCGCCGTACCGGCTTCGACGTCCTGCGCGATGACGGAGCTGCCGCACTGTCCGGCGCGGACGTCATCGTGGAGGCCACTGGACGGTTCACCACCAGCAAGAGGGTCGCCACCGACTTCTTCACGCGCTCGACCCGCGCCGTGTCCGCAGCCGCGAACGCCCTGGGCGCCAGGCACGTCCTGCTGTCGATCGTCAACTGCGACCTTCCGGAGGTGCAGGGCTACGGCTACTTCGCGGGCAAGTGCGCGCAGGAGCAGCTTGCTCAAGACTTGAGCAAGCGCATGTCGCTGGTTCGCTCGACCCAGTGGTTCGAGTTCGCCGAGCAGAACATGGAGCGCATGCGCTACGGCCCCGTCTCACTCGTTCCCTCGATGAGGATGCGGCCGGTCAGCCTCGATTCCGTTGCCGAGACGGTGGCCCGGGCAGCCCTGAGTGAGACCGACGGCCAGACCTACCAGGTCGCAGGACCGGAGGTCATGACGCTGTGGGAGATGACCGCACGGCTGCCGAGCCTCATGGCGAGGCCGGTTCCCCTGGTGGTTCCCACCGGCTGGGGACTCGCCTTCCGTCGTGGCGCACTGGTTCCCGGCGACGACGTCCCTGCTGCCGGCCCCACCTACGCGCAGTGGCTACAGGAACGGCGCCGCCTCCAGCAGACGAGGAGATGACCCAGGTCGCCGAGGAGCTCAGCGCCCGGAAGCCGCACCCGCAAGCCACAGGTGCGCCGACGTACTACTCAGGCATCCCCCGGCTCAAGATAATCAGCAACGGCACCACGCCAGCGACGAGAATATGCAACAGCACCACCAGCACGAAGATCAGCGACCCCTTCTCGGTTCGGGACATGCCGCGGTGCTTTCCTATGCTCAGCGCCCCTGGGTCGCCACGAAGGATCGAGGCGCGGTAGAACACCGGGACCACCTGGCCGGGCTGCACGACGAACTCAAGATGCGGCTTGGGGCTGAGGAAGGCCGCGAAACGGTAGGAGACGACGCTCACCGGCCCCGGCGGCACCGCGATCCTCACGAACTGGCCCGCAGACAGGCGCATCGACCAGCCGTTGATCGTGATGGACACGGTGCTCTTGCCCGGCAGTGAGACGGACGGGTCGAAGTACAGGTCGATGAAGGCGCTGTTGTCCGGCGTGGCCCCGGGCAGGGCCTGAAAACCTTGACTGTACGCACTCATCCCAGCTCTCCCTCAGTCTTCACTCGATACGCAACGCCGGCTAGGACGCGCCCAGGCTGTTGAGAAACCAGAACACCAGCCCCATGAAGATGGCGAACACGGCCATCGAGCCGAGAATGACGGCGAACATGATCTTCATGGAGTTGAGATCGTTCCGCTCGGAGGGCGAGAGCCCCTCGAACCTCTGGAACGTCAGTGATCCCGGGTTGCGCTCGAAATGGGAAGCCCGATAGAACACCGGCACCCTCTGACCGACATGCACAGAAAAGTCAAGCCGTGCCGTCGAACTGTAGAGGAGCTGGTTGATCTGCTGCACAACAATCGACACCGGCCCGGCCGGAACCGCCAACGCGACGGACTGACCGAAGCCCAGCCACAGCTGGTAACCATTGATGACGAGCGACACCCTCGACCTTCTGGGGTATCCCTTGACGGACGGGTCGAAGTACAGGTCGATGAAGGCGCTGTTCTGTGGCGTGGCCCCGGGCAGGGCCTGGAATGCGGGCACGTCCTGGCTCATATCCCCGTCACGGCCCTTCTCATCACCTCAGCTGATCGAGGCCAGACTATCAACCGGCCAGGCGTTACCGGGCGCGAACGACGACGCACCAGCCGGCCTGCTGGGCGCGCCCTACTCCCCCTTGAACTTCATGCCGGCGGTGAAGCCGAAGGGGTTGGCGGCGTAGTCGGCCAGGGTCTGCTCGTCGCGGGCGGCGAACTCGGCGTCGTCCTCGGGCATCGGCTCATCGGTGTCGTCGTCGACGACGATCGCCTCCATCTCCTGGGTGTCGCCGACCCCCAGGTAGGCCCGCTCGTCGCGGTGCTGGGGCAGCACCGTGGCCACATAGTCCTCCACCGCCTCCTGGGTGGTGACGTAGCGGTCCTGGGCCTCGGACATGTACCAGCGGTGCTCGAGGATCTCGTGGAAGATCTCCGCGGGCTCCAGCTTGCGGCGCATCTCGACGGGGACGGAGTGAATGGTGGGCTCGAAGACCTCCGCCAGCCACGAGTGGGCCACCAGCTCGATGGGGTCCTCGCTGCGGCCGGTGATGGCCCGGTAGGCCTCCAGGTCGTTGAGCATGCGCTGGCCCTGACGCTCCTGGACGTCCAGGCCGGTCAGTCGCATCACCTGGCGGTGGTAGTGGCCGGCGTCGACGACCTTGGGTTGAATGGTGATGTGGTTGCCGTCGGAGTCGGTGTTCATGGCGAGCTCGGCGACGTCGTAGCCCATCTCGTTGAGCTTCTCGACCCGGCGGCGCAGACGCCAGCGCTCATCCATGGAGAAGGACTCCTTGGCAGTGAGCACGTCCCACAGCTCGGTGTAGCGGCTGACGATCCGGTCCCCCACCTCAATGGTGTCCACGGTCGGCTCCAGCAGGGCGCCGGCCTGGAGGTCCATGAGCTCGCCGATGATGTTGGTGCGGGCCACGTCGATGTCGTAGAGGCGCTTGCCGTCCGTGAGCCCCTCGGGGTAGAGCTCCCCGGTCTCGGCGTCCACCAGGTAGGCGGCGAAGGCCCCGGCGTCGCGGCGGAAGAGCGTGTTGGACAGGGAAACGTCCCCCCAGTAGAAGCCCAGCAGGTGCAGGCGCACCAGCAGCACGGCGAGCGCGTCGATGAGTCGGGTGGCGGTCTCAGGCCGCATGTACTGGCTGAACAGCGCCCGGTAGGGCAGGGAGTAGGACAGATGCTCAGTGACGAGCACCGAGTTGAGCTCCTCACCGGTAACGCTACTACGGCCGGTGATAACCGCCGTCGGATGCACGCAGGGCGCCCCTAGGCGCAGCAGGTCGCGCAGGAGCTCGTACTCGCGGTGGGCCACGGACTCGCCGATCTCCTTGACCGCGATGACGCGCTCGGAGAGGTTGACGAAGCGCACGATGTGGCGGGACAGACCACGGGGCAGCGCGGCGAGGACCTCGGTGGGCCACTCCTCCAGCGGCGTCTCCCAGGGGAGGTCGAGCAGCGCCGGATCAATGGTCGCCGCCGTGATCTTCATGGACTGGGACATGGGGTCATTCTTTCAGGCCAGAACCCAATTTGCTTTCCAAGACATGAGCCGCCGACCACACTTCTGACAGTGCCGGCCGCTGAACCTCCTCCGCCGGGCGGCGTGAGCCACCGGCCCCCGCGGTGAGCGCGACGACGGCGCCGCCCCAAGGAAGGGGAACGGCGCCGTCGTGCTCAGCATCCTCAGGCGGGCAGGCGCTTGCCGGTGGAGGCGGAGAAGATGTGCTCCTGACCGGGGCGGATCCGCACGTAGACGGTCTCACCCGGCTCGGGGGCGGTACGCGGAGGCACGCGCACGATGATCTGGCTGGAGTCCTCACCGGAGCCGAGCTTGGCCTCGGACTCCTCGGCGCCGACGAGCTCACCGTAGATGTAGGCGTCGGAGCCCAGCTCCTCCACGAAGGACAGGCGCACCGGGATGGAGTGCTCGTCCTGGGCGGAGACGACGTCGAGCGACTCGGGGCGGAACCCGATGGTCACCTTGCCGCCGTCCTCGGGGGTGATGGCGTCCAGGGTCGCCTTGGACAGCTGGATCTTGGCGGCGCCGACGGTGGCGACGTCCCCCTTGACCGTGAACTGCCCCAGGTTCATGGCCGGCGAGCCGATGAAGCCGGCAACGAAATCGTTGGCGGGGTGGTCGTACATCTCGCGCGGGGTGCCGACCTGCTGGAGCACGCCGTCCTTGAGGACCGCGATGCGGTCACCCATGGTGAGGGCCTCGGTCTGGTCGTGGGTGACGTAGACCGTGGTGACGCCCAGCGAGCGCTGGAGCGAGGCGATCTGGGTGCGGGTCTGCACACGGAGCTTGGCGTCCAGGTTGGACAGCGGCTCGTCCATGAGGAAGACCTTGGGCTTACGCACGATGGCGCGGCCCATGGCCACACGCTGACGCTGACCACCGGAGAGGGCCTTGGGCTTGCGGTCCAGGTACTCGGTCAGACCGAGGATCTTGGCGGCCTCGCGCACGCGCTTGTCGATCTCGGCCTTGGGGGTGCCGGCGATCTTCAGGGCGAAGCCCATGTTGTCGTGCACGGTCATGTGCGGGTAGAGCGCGTAGTTCTGGAAGACCATGGCGATGTCACGGTCCTTGGGCTGAACGTCGGTGACGTCGCGGTCACCGATGAGGATGCGACCGGCGTTGACGTCCTCCAGGCCCGCGAGCATGCGCAGGGAGGTGGACTTACCGCAGCCGGAGGGGCCAACGAGTACGAGGAACTCGCCATCGGCGATCTCGAGGTTGAGAGCGTCAACGCTGGGGCGGTCATTGCCCGGGTAGATACGCGTGGCGTTCTCGAAAGTCACAGTTGCCATGAGTGGTGCTATCCCTTCACCGGCAGGTACGTGCCGGACGATCCGTCGTGAAAGGTGCCGATGCGTGTCCGCATTGACACGTGCCGCGGTCAGCCGTTCGACCGCGGACGGGCTCATCTTGACACAGGTTTCCCGCTTTGACCAGAGATTCTCAGCAATCAGTCAGCCCGGCCCTCGACGGCGATGGCGGACGGTGGAGACCTCCCCATCCCCGCCGTCGGAAACCGCCCGACCCGATACCGGCAATCCGGCTCCACCACTGGCTTTACTCCCGCGACATGGCCCACAGTCGGGCGAAGAGCCCCACAGGTTCGGGGCGCCCACGAGCGAATCCGGGCCGGTACTGTGGGGGCCATGACGCAGAACTTCGACGCGCACCCGGGCGAGCCGGTCACCCTGAGCAAACTGCGCGCCGGCACCTCAGTGGGGGGATACCGGCTTCTGCGTCGCCTGGGCGCCGGCGGCATGGGCGTGGTGTGGGAGGCCACCGACGAGGGTGGGCGCCACGTGGCCATGAAGATCCTCCACCCGCAGATCGCAGCGGACCCCACGGCACGGCGCCGCCTGGACCGGGAGGCCAGCGTCCTGGCCCGGGTGAGGGACACGCGCGTGGCGCGCATCCTGGACATCGAGACCGGGGACGGCTCCCAGGGCATCACCTTCGTCATCACCGAGCTCATCGAGGGCCCCACCCTGCAGCACGAGGTGGAGCACGAGGGCGTCTACGACCTGACCACTGACGCCCGCGACCTGGCCGACCTGGCCCACGGACTGGTCGACTCACTGCGCGCGGTGCACGCCGCCGGCGTCATCCACCGCGACCTCAAGCCCTCCAACGTCATGCTCGGCGCGCAGGGGCCGGTTCTCATCGACTTCGGCATCGCCCAGGTGGCCGACGACGTCCGGCTCACGCAGACCGGCCAGGTCACGGGTACGCCGGGGTTCATCCCTCCGGAGATGCTCGACGGCGGGGAGCCGAACGCCGACGTCGACTGGTACGCCTGCGCGGGCGTGCTTCTGTTCACCGTCACCGGGCTGGCACCCTTCGGTTCGGGGGCCTGGCAGGTGGTCTTCCGGCGCGTCTACGCGGGCACCCCGGAGCTGGGGAACCTGGAGGAGGAGTGCCCGGCGTTGGCGCGGGCCTTCACGGCGGCGCTCGCCCCTGAGGCGGAGAACCGTCTGACCCCGGACGGCCTGCTGGAGGTGCTCGATGAGATCGCCGAGGGCGGGACCGGACAGGAGGCGGTCGACCGGCTCCTGGGACCCGAGGACGAGGAGCCGGAGTTCAGCGAGCTGGAGCGGAGCACCAGTACGTTCACCCCTGGTTACGGCTCGACCTCGGGGTCACCTCGGGATGCTCGCAGTGCGACCTCGGCCTCCCCGGCCGCTTACGGCAGCCCCGTCTCCGCGCCCTCCGGCGCGGAAGGAGGGTATGGGTACTCGGCGCCGTCGGCCGCGTCCGGCGCTTCGACCCAGCCCCCACCGGCCATCCCGCCGCGCCAGTGGTACCAGAACAGTTCGCCGATGCCCTCACGGGGGGCGCAGTCGATGCAGTACGGCGTGGGCGCTCCTGCACCTGCAGCGGCCTCGGGGGCGTACCCGCGGCCGGCGCCGTCGGGGCAGGTGCCGATGTTCCCCTATTCGGGTCAGCATCCGACGGCGTATCAGCCCGGTTACTCCCAGGCCGTCGCCGGTCCGACGGCTGCACCTTCGGTGGGAGCGATGGCGGGACCGATGGCAGCCGGCGCCCGGGGAGCGCAGATCAGCCGCGGCAACGCTCCCAGACGTCCGGGGGAGCTGCCCCAGTGGGCGCAGGAGCCGGTGCGTCACCCGATAGCGATGCTGGCCCTGTGGTTCATGCTGTCCGCGGCCGGGATCTTCAGACCGGTTTGGATGGCGATCATCGCGGCGATTCTGACGGTGGTGGCCGGCGCTGTGGGCCGGGCCCAGGACGCTCGGCGTTGGAACCGGCTTCAGAGGGGCGGCACCTCGCCGTCGGACGACTCCCGCATGTGGGCCATGACCCCGTGGTACCTGGTGCGTTCGGCGATCTCTGTTGGCTTCGCTTTTCTTCTGGCCTCGGGGACTGCGTTCCTCTTCCTCATGGCTATTTTCTCATCGGATCTGGGGCAGGAAAAATCCGAGACTTTTGGATCGATCCCGCTACCTGTTCGTTTCTACACCATCTTCCTCTTGGGGGTCGCCCTGGACCTTCTCATCCTGTGGCTAGCGCCATGGGGTGCGGCGACGCGACGCGGTGGCGCACATATCCTCAATTCCGTCGCCCCCAGTGACAATGCCCGAAGGAACCTGGTCATGGCCATGTTGGGTATTGGGGCCGTGATATTGATTCTGTCCTTCGCTGGGCTGATGCCGATTCCGAGGATGAGCCCTTACGGGACCTGAGATGCCGCCTCGGCGGCGGGCGCCATGGCTGCCCGGCGACTTCCGCCTCCGGGGCCCGCGGTGCGCTGGGCTCAATGCTGCCCCGCGCGGGCGTGGTCAGCGGAAGAAGGGGAAGCCTCCGAAGCGGAGGGTCTTGCCGCGGTAGGCCCGGATCGCCTGGACGGAGCACACCAGCACGTGGACCCCGACCATGACCAGCGCCATGATGATCGGGGTGCCCCACGGGATGAAAGGCAGCGATTCATAGAAATCGTCCGCGATGGTGAACACGGCGATCTGGATGACCACCAGAGCCAGCTCCACCAGCAGCAGCGTCAGTCCCCAGCTCGCCGCCAGGCGGCGATTCGTCCGGGCCGGTTCACGCAGGTCCTTCTTGTTCCACAGGCCGACCACCATCATCGCCACCATGGCGAGCAGCACATCGAGGATCGGCAGAGGCGCCAGCAGCCCGAACAGCCCCGCACACCAGGCCTCAGCACCCGACGGAGCAGGCGCATTCACAGGCACCGGATCCATCATCGGCGCAGGCACCATCCCGGGGGCCGGCGCACCCGGATCCCCAGGCGCAGGGAAGGACCCGTAGCCCGTCACGGGACCCGACACTGACCGCCTCGTCGGATCCACCTCCGGCGCCGACTCCTGCACCGTGTAGTAACCACCCCAGGACGCTACGGCCTCGGGCTCCCGCATCTCACTCACGCAATTCCCCGCTCACTCAATATCAGAGCGGCCGACCCTACCCGAATCAGCATCATCATCGCCATTGCCCTCAGTCAGCCAGTCACGCAACAATGCCTCGCACTTCGCGACGACAGGGTTTCCCCGATCCCTCTGAGTACTTGACGTCAACTCACTCTCCCGCACTCTTACTGCGGCACGTCTTGATGCAGTCGCGCACCCTTTGCTCCCGCCGTACCCCTCCGAGCCAGTTCTTCTGCCTTCAGACCCCAATCTTCATCCAGTCGGGGATCGCGCCGGGGTCACGGGGGAAGACCTCCAGCTCCTTGGCGCAGTCCTCCGCCGTGTAGGGCGGGTCGAGGACCGGCTCGCGGTCGTAGTCGAAGTCGGAGATGAGCTTGTAGCCCTCGCTGCTCTTCATGGACAGGGCCGCCCACGTCCAGGTCCCGCCACGGGGGTGGGCCATGAGCGCCCGCAGGCGCACGGCCTCACGGACCAGCTCAACGGGCATCTCATTCTCGGCCCACTGGGCGCGGCGCAGAATGCCGCGGGGCCTGAGTACGTGACTCGTCACGGCGGCGCGCGTCCCCACCCCCTCGACCTCCACCACGACCTCCTGGGCACCCACGGACTGCATCCAGTTGCCCCAGTCGGTCGACATGTTCTGGAGCAGGACCATCTGCTCCTCCATCTGACCGCCCATAGGCCCATCCATCATGGTCACAATCCTCTCCGCCCGGCTGATTCCGGACCACGCGGTCTGATTCCCCCGATTCTGCCCGACCCCAACTGCACGCTCCGCGCCAACGACGACCGATGCGTCACAATCCGCCACCGGCAGACACCAGGCGTGGTTTCCTCCAGGATCCTCGGGCAGAATGTCGTCACGACAACCATCACTCGTTGACTATTCGTCTTCCTGGTCGTCCGCTCGTCACCGCACCACAAGGAGCACCGCGTGTCCAGTAACCAGCCCCGCCAGACCAAGGCCCAGCGCCGTGAGGCCGCGCGCCTCAAGGCCAAGGAGCTGCGCGAGGCCTCAGCCCGCCGCGAGCGCCGCAACATGATCGCCCGCCGCAGCTTCATCGGGGTCGCGGGCCTGGGAGTGACCGGCGGACTCGGCTACCTCGTCTACCGCGGCGTCGAGGCCAAGAACGGCACCAAGGACAACAAGGCGTCGTCGAAGTTCCCCGCACCGAGCGAGGGCCTGGCCACCGCGAAGGCGAACCAGAGTGGTATCCCCAAGCAGGTCCTCTCCGATGCCTCCTGGACCTACGGTGAGGGCCCTGCCCTCGACACCGTCGCCGCCTCGGCCCCCGTCCTGGACATCTACTTCGACTACTCCTGCTCTCACTGCGCCCAGTTCGAGGGCCTCCACACCCAGGAGATCAACCAGCTCCTGAGCGACAAGAAGATCACCCTGGCCCTCCACCCCTGCAAGATCCTCCACCAGGAGTGGACCAGCGTCGTCATGAACGCGATGGGCGTGGTGCTCGACGAGGCCCCGGCCCAGTCCCTGAGCTTCCACAACGCCGCCTTCGAGATCTTTTCCCAGGCCATTCAGACCAAGAACCAGAGCAACATGACGGTGGAGGGCCTGGTGGCCGCCGCCACCAAGGTGAACGTCCCCAAGGAGGTCTCCGGCAAGTTCAAGGCGGCCGTCGACTCCGACAAGTACGGCAAGTGGGTCACGCTCGGCGATGAGGCCTTCAAGGCCCGGGAGCTGGAGGGAACCCCCACCGTCTTCTTCAAGGGCGAGAAGGTCGACCTGAACAAGCTTCAGACTCCGACCTCTCTGACCGAGCTCGTCGCCGCAGCCACCCCGACGGCGCAGCCCAGCCAGCAGGCCTCTCGGCAGCCCAGCCCGCAGCCGACTCAGCAGGGCTGACCGGGGCCCGTTGCGCCGGCCCGGGGCGGCGGCCCTGCACAGGCTCCTCCCGGCACCCACATGCCCGGGTGGCGACGGGCGCAGCACCGCCTCCCACGGTTTCCCGCCGTGGGGCGGTCTGTGACAGACTGTCCCACGCACCTGCGGCCGCCTGGCCGGCCGCGCGCCGCTTTAGCTCAGTTGGTAGAGCAGCTGTCTTGTAAACAGCAGGTCGTCGGTTCGAGTCCGACAAGCGGCTCCATTCATCGCCCGCAGCCGTCCGGGGCCCGGCCACTCCTGTCGCGGCCCCACCTCACGGCACGGCCACGAGCGCACCACCGGGAGGGGACATGTCGGTGACCGCAGCAGACGCGGCGTCCTGCGCCCTCCACGACGCCGGCACCTGCCGATCCTGCCCCCACCTGTCCCTGCCGATGCCCAACCAGCTGGCTGCCAAGCAGTCCCATGTCGCCGCCTTCCTGGCCGAGCACGTCCCGGCCGAGCTGTGGCAGGCACCGGCCGCGAGCGCCCCCACCGGCTTCCGCAACAAGGCGAAGATGGCGGTGGCCGGGACCGCCGCCCACCCCACCCTGGGAATCCTCGACGGCGCCGGGTGCGGCGTCGACCTGCGCGCCTGCCCGCTGCACGTGCCTGCCATCGAGGCGGCCCTGCCGGTGCTGGCCGACCTCATCACCGAGCTGGGCCTACGCCCCTACGACGTACCCGCACGCCGCGGCGAGCTCAAGTATCTCCTCGTGACCGCCTCGCCCGACGACGACCTCATGGTGCGCTTCGTCCTGCGCTCCCACCGCTACCTGGAGCGGCTGCGCGCCGCCGTGCCGGATCTGCACCGGCGCCTGCCCCAGCTGGCGGTGGCCGCCGTCAACATCCAGAGCGTCCACCAGGCCGTCATCGAGGGGCCCGAGGAGATCGTCCTGACCGAGGAGGACCGCCTCCTCATGCGCCTGAGCCTGCCGTCACCGGATGGCGGCGGCCAGGCAGGCCAGCGCGCCGAGAGCGTCGAGCTGCCCCTTTACCTACCCACCCGTTCCTTCTTCCAGACCAACACGGCCGTGGCCGAGGCGCTCTACGCCACCGCCCGCGACTGGACCGAGGAGGCCGAGCCGGCCCGGGTGTGGGACCTGTTCTGCGGCGTCGGCGGCTTCGCCCTGGCCCTGGCAGCGCCCGACCGGCAGGTGCTGGGGGTGGAGGTCTCGGCGCCGGCCATTGACGGGGCGCGCGCGGCGGCCGACCTCATGGGCCTGGACCCGGCCCTGGTGCGTTTCGAGGCCGGGGACGCCCGCGTCCTGGACCCGGCCGCCGGGGAGCGCGCTGGCGGGGTGCAGCGCCCGGACCTGCTCGTGGTCAACCCGCCCCGGCGCGGGATCGGGCAGCAGCTGGCCACTCGGATCGAGGCCTCCGGCGTGGAGCGGGTGCTCTACTCCTCCTGCAACCCGCGCACGCTGGCGACGGACCTGGCGCACCTGCCCTCGATGCGGGTGGTGCGCTTGCGCCTGTTCGACATGTTCCCGCACACCGATCACGCCGAGGTGCTCGTGGAGCTGGTGCGGGACTGAGCCCGCGGCTAGCTGAGCTCAGCCAGGGCGTCGCGCACGTCGGCCAGGGCGCTGTTGATGGCCTCGGCCTCGAAGGGGACCTTGAGGTCGCGCAGGCGCACGGCCAGGTCGGCCAGGTCCCGGGCCTCGCCGAAGCCCTGCTCGGCCAGGGTGCGGGCGGTGGTCACGGAGTCGGCCTGCCCGGCGCCGGCGGCCGCGGCCGCCTCGAGAACCTCCAGGATCGGGCCCTGGATGACGCCGAGGTCCTCGGCCACGACATCCAGCTCACCACCCACCAGCTCGCGGCGCGCGTCGAGCAGGCCGACGCGCTGGGTGAGGTTGTCGGCGCCGTCGCTCAGCGCCGAGCACAGCTCGGTGAGGCTGCCGACGGCGTCGTTGGCGTCAACCTCGTCCTGACCCTGGAGAATCTGCAGGGCGAAGAGCCCGGCGGCCAGGTTGTGCAGGCGGGCCAGGGCGATGCGGAAGCTCACCGAGTCCAGGTCGCCGCGCAGCGCCTCGATCTGGCTGCTCAGCGGGTGGAGCTGCTCGGAGCACTCCAGGACCAGGGCGTCGACCTGCTGGCAACGCGCGGCGACGTCGTCGGCCTGCTCTCCGTGGCCCAGGACCTCGACATCGGTGCCGACGGCGCGCATGGCCTCGCGCAGGGTGCCCAGGCGGGTCGAGAGGGCCTCGATCTCGCCGGCCCGTTTGCCCAGGAGGTCGGCGAGCCGCTGGCCCTCCTGGAGGATGCCGACCAGCCCGGCGGTCTCGGCCTCGATCCGGCCCATGGCCCCCAGGATGCGGGCCACGGGGCCCTCGCTCTGTGGGCTGTCGGGGATGCCGACGCCGTGGGCGAGCAGCTCACCGACCTCGGCGACCAGCACCCTGCGGGTGAAGTCGATGGCGTCGGCGTAGCCCAGGGCCTGCAGCTCGGCCTGGAGAGCGGCCTGCCCGGCGGCGGCCACCTCTCGGCGGGTGGAGCCGGCCGCGGCGGAGGCCTCCTCGACGTCGCGGACCCGGGCGTAGGCGGCCTCGATGTCGTCACGCAGGTCGGTGAGCATCGGCAGGGTGCGCACGGACAGGTAGCCGGAGCCGGAGGGCACGATGGTGGCGAAGACGCGGTAGTGGCCGTCGTCGGAGGAGCGGTTGGTGATGTAGGCGCTGGCGGCCCGGCCCTCCTCGATGGCGTCCCAGATGGAGCGGAACAGGCCGGCGGGCATGTCCGCGTGCCGCACCACGTTGTGGGCCCGCCCCACCAGGGCGCCGCGCGGGTAGCCGGACAGGCGCATGAAGGTGGAGTTGGCGCGGCGGATGCGCCCGTGGGAGTCCGTGGTGGAGAAGAAGAGCTCGTCGGCGGCGAAGACGTGCTCGACGTGAGCTGCGGACTCGACCATGAGTGACCTTCCTAGTGACCTTCCTGGGGCGGCGCAGGCGCGCGGCGTCGGAGCTGCGGGGCCTGCGGGGCGTTGTGGGACCTTGGTCGGAAGCCTACTCTTGAGCGGCCTTCGAGGCGGCTGATCCCGCATGGAGAGCACGTCACCGTGGTCACGGCGCGATGGGGCCGTTTTCTGCCGATCGAGTGGTCGCGGGCGCAAGCTGCTGCGGCCCACCCGCCACCGACCCGGGGATGATTCCCCATGGTGGGAGTTCACCAAGGCGCTGACAGGGCCGAGCGGGCTCCCTAACCTGACGCCATGACCCCGAGTGATCCCCTGATGAGCCTGTCCGCCTCCGACCACTGCGGCTTGGCCCGCCGTCAGGTGCTGGCACTGGGCGCCCTGGTTCCCGCAACAGTGGCGCTGCTGGGCGGCTGCTCCCTGACCTCGGGCACGCAGCTGACCTCCAAGGTCACCCATGAGAAGGTCAGTCTCTCCGACGTCGCCTCCCAGGTGACCAAGGCCGCCACCGCCTGCGACCAGCTCGGGAGCAAGCTCCTGACCCACTACCTCAAGGAGAACTCGGCCGCGACGGCAATGGCCTCCCCTCTCAGTCTTGCCTTCGTCCTGGCAATCCTGGCCAACGGCGCCACTGACGCCTCGGCCCAGGGCTATGACGCGCTCCTGGGACTCTCGGGTGAGGACCGTGACCGGGCCTGGTCGGCCATTCAGAACTCCCTGAACCGCTACGACAGTGACCTCAAGGGCTTCGACCCGGACAAGGCCCCCGATAAGCCTCTCGTTCACCTGGCCAACCACGTCCTCATCGCCGATGACAAGAAGTTCAAGGTCAAGCAGACCTACCTCGATGCGGTGCTGCGCTGGTTCTCCACTGAGATCGAGCAGGTCGGTGTGAGTTCCATGAAGGAGAACCTCAATGCCTGGGCCTCGCGCAACACGGCCGGCCTCATCCCGGAAAGCGGCATCGATGTCACCCAGGACACCCGCCTGGTGGTGCAGAACGCGCTGCTCTTCGCGGCCCAGTGGGAATCCCCCTTCGAGGCCGGGAGCACTTCGCAGAGGAACTTCACGCTCACCGGGGGCAAGACCGTCAAGGCCGACCTCATGCACGACACACGCTCCATCCCTCACACCACTGGGAAGGGCTGGGCGGCAGTGCGCCTGGCCTACGCCGGCGGGCAGGACGGGAGGGACTCCGACCTCGCTCTCGACGTCGTCCTGCCCGACGCCGGAACCCTGCCGAGTGCCATGGATGCCGGGACATGGGCGGAGGCATCCACGGCCCTGGACAAGGTACGCCCCCGAGAGGTGGAGCTGGCCCTGCCCAAGCTGGACCTCACCTCCGAGCCCAAGGAGCTCCTCGACTTCCTCAAGGAGCAGGGGCTCAAGCCCGAGGGCCTGGACAAGATCGCGCCCAAGCTGGCACTGACCCAGGTGGTCCAGCAGATACGTCTCATCCTGGATGAGGAGGGCACCGTCGCAGCCGCTTTGAGCGAGGGCCAGGCAGCGGCGATGGCGGCGCCGGCGGAGCAGACCAAGCCAGTCGAGTTCACGGTGGACCACCCCTACGTGCTGCGACTGCGGGACCTGACCAGCGGCACCGCTCTGCTCGAGGCCGCCATCATGGATCCCACCGTCAAGGAGATCAGCGGCTCGGCCTGACCGGGCCCGCTGGCGGCCGGCCGAGGCACCCTCAGACCGTGGCTCCGCAAACCAAGGTGGCCCGTCGGCCGAGGCTCCCCACGAGCCCAGGCGCCCCAGCCCAACCATTCCACCAGCCGGGGCGCCTCATCGGCCGGTCGCTCCACCTCACCGGCCGAGACTCTGTCCAGATTCTTCCGGTCGGTGGGGCATCTCGGTGCTCGGAGCGCTCCCAGGCGGTAGGCTCCAGGGCTGACAGGAAGCCGTCGCGGGACCACCCCGTCACGGCCCGCCGCCTCTTTTCAACCAGCAGGAGAACTCCTCATGACCGTTGAGCTCGTCACCACCTCCAGCCCGGAGATCGTCGAGGCCATGGAGCGCCTCATCC
>ERZ772958.287-NODE-287-length-22353-cov-25.679254_pt1 | contig 22353 bp, 19 predicted proteins | sample MGYA00580681_ERZ772958 | MGnify/ENA primary metagenome ERZ772958 (study PRJEB29015, sample SAMEA2738089) | human oral metagenome | biome: human oral; feature: human-associated habitat; material: saliva | place: China | collected 2275 ...
CCTTAGGCGAAACCGCCTGCACAGGGCTGCACGGAGCCAACCGCCTCGCCAGCAATTCCCTGCTCGAATGCGTCGTAACCGCCAGGCTTGCCGCCCAAACCATCGCAGATGGACAAGCATTCCAAGCCGTATCGTCCAAAAGGCCGTCTGAACACCCATCTGCCGAAGCAGGCATCTCTTCAGACGGCCTCCAAAACACATTCAGCCGCCCCGCCCTGCAAGCGTTCAACCAACACCATCTAGGCATTCTCCGCAACGATACCGGCCTACGCTGCGCCATCGCCCAACTGCAGTTTTGGAAGCAAAATCAAGGCGATCCGCACACAACGTCCGAATACGAAAACTGCAACCTACTCGAATGTAGCCTCGCCGTCGCCCAAGCCGCATACAGGCGGAGACAGAACATCGGCGCACATTTTAATAGTGAATTGTAAGGTTTGAGACCTTGGCAAAATCCCCTAAATTCCCACCAAGACATTTAGGGAATTTTCCATAAGCACCTTCTTCCAACAAACCGCCCAAGCCATGATTGCCAAACACATCGACTGAGTATCATCAACATCAATTTTCCTTCAAAATACGGTGTATGGGATACCAATAATAAAACCGTCGTTTCAGGCGGTGCGATTAAATGGTTCTATTGCATAAATAGCGTTGCATAAGAAAGTTGCTTACTGCATAAGTTCTAATAGGAAAAAGGTCATCTAAGATTTTAGACGACCTTTTTCCTATTAGAATATGCTTCAGGAAACCTCAAGACACATTCCATTTCTTTTACGACAAGCTCATACCTCGCGTCTGGGTTTGAGCTATCTGTTTTTGTTGCTCATCTTGCTGTGCAGTTTGTTGGATTTGATTCAAACTTTCTACTGCTGGTATAGAGGCAGATTCATTTATATGCATTCCAACACGATTTAGATGGGGGTTGAGTTCACCAATTAGATATTGACCTCTTTGCACACTGAACAGAGTGGCATTAGTCATTCCTTGTGATGTCCCTAAAGCAGTAAGAGCCATTACGGAATTTTGGAATTTTTCTTTATCAATAGGCAAACCGTTTTTCTCATGGTAAGCGGTCATATGTCCTTTGACAGAATCAAAAAGTTTTTGTGCCTCAGGTGGAAGAGATTGTGGGTTAAATGAAGCAACTGTCTGCATAAAATTGTACTGCTCTTCCTTATCATTCCAAGACATCAGGTTCGGATCTCTGTCAATTTTTTCCCGGATTTTCCAGTACATTTCTCGGGTTTCGCTTACACCTTTGCCTATTTTATGTAACGAGTTTCGGTAGTCATTAACATCATCCCTATAATCATTTATCAATTTCTTATTGCGTTCTGCCAATTCCAGAGCAGGCTGATAATTGCGTTCTGAGAGTATTGAATTAATACCAGTAAAATTAGCAATACCGTGTGACCACCACAGAGATCCAACAGCTGGTGAAACAGTTTCCTTTAAAGAAGGTATACCGCCGTGATTACTGTACCCATTAAGTTTCAGCATAATTAATTCTTTTTCTTTAGCTAGAATGACCATTTTACCGTAATGAGGCGATGCGGCTGATACCGCATCTGACGCCAAAGAGTAATTGATTACTTTATCCCCCCCTTTGGGAATGCCATTTAAAGCTGCTGCACCATAGGCGTTAAAGGTAACGCCCTCCTGCTTGAAACGATAAGATTGAATTTGAGCTAACGTCCCTCCTAAGGAATGGCCAACTTGTGTTATACGAGGTAGTTTATACTCAGGGTGATCATCGTGAAATTCCTTAGCTGCTTTTAGTGCCATTCTAGTGAGTTTTGCTGCATCTTCTGCCTGGATATTGGCCTTATGGATAACCATTTTCAGATCAACTTTGGCATCCATCAGGGATGACGTCCCCCTATGTGCGACAACAATCTCATTGGTACGGACATCTTGATAAACCACACCTTGGTAGTCTGTGGTCGGGTTTTTATGGACAGCTAGGACTTTATAATGATTTCCACCAATAAGTAAGGTTTGATTAGGTGGGGTAACCACACGGTTTTCATAGGAATCTTGGGCAAGGTCGGCATATTGTTGTTTGCTTAGTTGGCTCATGGTTTAATTTCCTCTAAAGTAACGGTAATACTAAAAAAATCATTATCATTATGAGGTCCCGGTCCATAACCTTCCAAAGTATTTTCCCCAAAATCAGGGGCTATTCTTTCATCTGGTAAACCGTCTTCATTTTTATGATACGGATACCCTCGCTTCCAATAATATTTGGTCAGTGTTTTTTCTTTTTCAAGATTTTCCATTACATCGCTGATATTGAATTCAGTTTCTTCCTTTTTACCTGTTGCCTTAAATGAAGCCCCAAAATTTTCAGGCTTCCATTGGCAGACACCTTCTCCGAAATAATCTTCGTCCAGTACAGCATCAGCATAGAAGAGTGCTTCGTATTCGTCATGTCCGACCAAATTCATTTTGATTGGAACATTTTTTTCAGGAGATGCCGTTGCACCTGCCAACCGACTAATGGTATAAGAACAGTTTCTTGCTGCATAACCAATATACATATCATTTATAGGTTTCATCGGCCCCGGTGCATTATTAATCTTAACCTTGACCCTGTATGGCTGTTTCGGATCGGGGTTCAATTTGAAACGTGCTTCTGTTTGTTCTTGGACACTCATATTATTTCTCTCCGTACAAGCATTTAGGCTAAAAGTTGTCAATAAAGCTGCAGATAGCAGCAGGATAAAAGGTTTCATCAGTAAAGTCCTTATTCAATATCATGAGCAAATTAAATATTAATTTAAGATAACTTGATCAGGATACATTCATGTTCGTTGATTGTCTGATGCTCCAACGTATTTACCACATTACTCTAAATAGTGGTTATTGAGGTATATTATAACAATATTCAGACATCTTAACTGAGATGATTCTTATCGTAAATAGATAGTGATTAACGGGGAAAATGTAGTCTGAATGGTAATATTTAAGAAATATTGGAAACTCTACTTTACCTTATCCTACTCATTGTTCATCGTTTTTTTTCATTGCTTCTTACTTTTCAATAACTTGTTTTAAAGTATTCAGGTCCATGAATATTTTAGGAGTGTTGGCAATTTAAAAGGCCGTCTGAAATCACGTTTCAGACGGCCTATTTAATATCAGATGATAAAACTGATTTATCCAGGCAACAAAAAGTTTGATTTAGATTTTTACCATAGGTATATTGCTTTCATCTGATTTAGATAACCGACAACATCATGAAGCCTGCTTTTTGCCTCCCAATATTGCTTTTACTTTCAGCCTGCCGCCCTGAAGCTGAGACAGTAGATACAGCTGCACCAACGGCGCGTAAGCCTTCTTATTACGAGTCTGAAAAGCGTCAAACTATAACCACCCCAATTAAAACACAAATTCCTGCATTATCTGTAATCAAAAGCCAGGCCGATTTTGACTTACTTTCGCGTATCTATGAGCAAGGTAGTGAATATGAAATTCCTCATATCCTTTTCCTCATCGATCGTGAAGACGATAACCGTACCGACTACATCAATACTCCCAAATTTCGGCTGCATGAGCACTATCTGGCTACTATCTTGAAACCCATGCTGTCAAAAACTGAATTGAATCAACAATACCGTAGTCCTAATCGGCGTTATCTGTTTGGCACTATCAGTTGGCAGAATAGTACTCAGGAATATGTTTATGAGTTTTGGGAAGGAGACAAAATCACGCCTGAATTGTTGAAATTGGCGGCAGGCCGTCTGAAAGACAGTTTCTACGCTCCGTTGCGTTATAAAACCAATTCTTTATGGCAGGAAACCGTTGCCGAGCAAAGTAAAGTTCCTTTTATTACCCAAGAAAGTTTGATTAAGAATTTCCCCTACCTGCCTCTAAACCAAGGTAAAGCGATAGGTACATTACGCGTTATTGCCAAAGAAGATGATCTTTATAATGTCGGCGCCGACGATATTATTATTTTGAAAGAGGTTCCCCTGGAGCTGCCACCTGTGGCGGGGATTATTAGTGAGAAACCATCCACTGCACTATCGCATGTGAATGTACTGGCACGCGGTTGGGGTATTCCCAATATTTACCTTAAAGACGCAGAAAAAATCCTAGCTCCGTATATTGGCCGTCGTATCGAATTTGAAGCGACTGCTAAGCAATACCGAATTGTCCAAACCAACCGGAACACTACCAGCAAAAGCTTTTCAGACGGCCTTACCCTACCCCAACCTGATGTTTCCGATTATAGCCTTCGGACTTTGGCAAACCTGCGCCGTGATAACAGCCGTTACTGCGGCAATAAGGCTGCCAACCTCGGCCATATCCACGCCCATATTGAAGGTAGTAATGTACCTGACGGATTCTGCATTCCGTTTGCCTACTATCAAGCCATGATGGATAGGCTGGGTATTAACGCGACAACACTGGCACAAATCGAAACACAAAGTGATGGAGACAACCGCAAGCGCCGCACTGCTTTACTCACACTGCAGAAAAAAATTACCGATGCCGAAATCCCGTCAGAATGGAAACACAGATGGGCTGAACAATGGCGCAATCAATTAAACAGCAAAGGTGTGTTTGTCCGCAGCTCCTCTAATTCCGAAGACCTGCCTAATTTCAGCGGCGCAGGACTGTACACCACCGTGCCTAATGTTACCGATGAAAACGCGTTGGCCGAAGCAGTGAAACAATCTTGGGCCTCCGTCTTCAATTACAGCGCATACGAAGCCCGCCGTATTGCCGGATTGCCTCACGATAGCGTGAAAATGAGTGTCTTCGTACAACAAAGCATCAATGCGGATCTCTCCGGCGTATTGGTTACCATCAATCCCTATGATACTGCTCAGAAAAACAGCGCCTACATTGCCGCCAAACGCGGACTGGGCATTCGTGTCGTTGAAGGTAAACGGGTAGCCGAACAGGTAGTCTATAACCGTCGCAATGATTCTGTACAACGTCTCAGCTCCTCTAATGAAACCACAGCATTGCAACTGGATAAAAATGGTGGCGTACGGGAGGTGCCTGTAACCAGTGGCAATGTGATGAATCAAGAACAAATCCGTCGCCTTGACCAAACCGGCCAACAAATCAAACAGCTATTTGCAAATGGGGAGCAGGACATCGAATGGGCATTTGACAATGGTAAACTTGTTATCCTCCAGGCACGACCGTATCTAAACGGCACACGTTAAAGTAAAAGGCCGTCTGAAATTATCGTTTCAGACGGCCTTTGCATCATAAGTTAGTTATACCCTATACTTCCCGTTCTCCGAGGAACTATGATGTCAAAACAACTGACTTTTTATTTTATTCGCCATGGCCGTACCCAATGGAACGAACAAGGGCTTTTGCAGGGATCCGGCAATTCACCACTGACCGAACAAGGGATTGCAGGAGCTCTGAAAACCGGCGTAGCGCTACAACAAGTAGAATTTACCGCTGCTTACTCCAGCATTTTACAACGTGCCATTGATACGGCTGGCCATATTATCGGCCAGCGTTCCATCCCTCTTTTTCAGCACTGTGGATTAAATGAGCAATCTTTTGGAAGTTGGGAAGGTATGCAGATCGCTGATCTGCGGAAGCTAACCGAATTCAAACAATTAACCAATGACCCGGCTGCTTATAAAGCATTAAGCAATGGTGGCGAAACCTTTGAACAATTAGCAGTACGTGCAATGGCTGCCCTTTACGATATTATTAAGGTACATCAATCGGGCGCTAATATTTTAGTGGTATCGCATGGCCATACCTTGCGTCTCTTATTATCCTTACTAAGCGGAGCGACTTGGGAAAACCATCGTGATGAGGGTAAATCTGTGTCATTGCTGAATACTTCAATCAGTACTGTGAAATACGATAGTGAAAGCGGTTTTCATATTGAGCAGCTTAACAATGTGGCTCATTTACAATGATCACAACCATTCATCAATAATAAAAAAGGTGGGCATTTTACCCACCTTTTTTGCCATTAGCGGAATACTTTTTCCAAGTGTGCTTGGTAGTCTGCTAAGTATTGTTCTACTTGTGGATTTTTAATCACATCGTTACATAAGAATGTCGGCAGACGGGTCAAGCCGATGAACTCGTTGAGTTTGTGGAAGTGCATGTATAAAGCATCCACACCTTTGCCTTCGAAGAAGTCGCCTTCGCGGGTGAAGGCTTCAATCGGCGCATTCCAAGTAAGCGAAAGCATGTGTTTTTTGCCTTGCAACAAACCACCTGTGCCGTAGCCTTCTGTCGGATTGACACGATGGCGGCCATCACTGTGGTAAAGCTTGCCGTGTCCGGCGGTTAATACTTCGTCTATGTATTTTTTCACTGTCCAAGGTTCGTGCATCCACCAGCCTGGCATCTGCCAAATCACGGCATCCATCCACAAGAATTTTTCGATTTCTGCCTCAACATCATAGCCGGCATCAATCACGGTTTCTTGTACATTGTGTCCAAGTGCGGTCAAAACTTCTTTCGCTTTTTTGTGAAGCGTGTGATTTAACTCGCCATGCGAATGACCAAACTCTTTTCCACCGTCTAGTAATAAAATATTCATCTTTTTACTCCTAAAATAAATAGTTATAAAAATGGGGCTATCATTATGCCTTTTTACTGCATCTTTTAAAAGTGCATTCACCTGCCAATAGACGCAAGTCATTTTGTAGTAATTTTGGTGCGCCACCCAAATATCCTTGACCCGAACGGCGATTATTTGCCGAATTTTATGCATACCGTTCAACAACTCCCTGAAAATGCCCTTACTACGCATTTGAATTTTTTCCGCCAATACGGTCAACTTGAGACTTTTGCAAAGGTCTCAGCCTATGGCTTTGTGGTAGTCGCAGCTTTACAAATAGTATTGCTGGAAAACTTAAGACACGTTCATTGCATCAAGAGCTATTTGAATTCCGCTAAATGAATCTAACCTACAAAGTTTTAAGTAGTAAAGCATAAAGGCCGTCTGAAAGATTTTCAGACGGCCTTTATGCTTTCATTAATATACAACATTAACAGCATAAGCCTACGGTTGCTTTTTATGTTTCACACATTCTGTATCATCTAAATAATATATTGTTTCAATTACAAGCATAAACGTCATGTTCAATATCAAGTTTTAATAGGATTAAAATCAATACCCGTAATATAACGTTGTCCAGCATGAGCTTTAATGTGTACAACAATATCAATGGTCTGCCTGAGCAGATTTTTAATAACTTCAAACTCCAGACCACTTCCTTCTGGTGATGCTTTTACCATTAATGCTAATTGATCCCATGTTTGTTCTGTGCTACCAGCATGGCAACTTGTAATAGATCCCGGGTGTCCAGATGCACAATTTCGAATAAAATAAAATGATTCGTCACCACGTAGCTCTGCTAGAATAATTCTATCCGGCTTCATACGCAGACAGGATTCCATACAACTTTTTGCCGTAATATTTGAACTACCTTGTCCACCTTTTGAGTAAAGTAAATGAACTACATTTTCATGAGGAATAAATAGCTCCCTAGCATCCTCAATGCTGATTAGTCGCTCACTTAAAGGAATGTGATTAACCAATGCTTTCATGAAAGTAGTCTTACCGCTACCAGTTGCACCTGAAACAACAATATTTTTTTTATACTCAACGGCTTTTTTAAAAAATTCCTCGTAATTCCGATTATTTTTCAGTTCAACTAATTCCTTATCTTGAGGAGACAATTCTCCATTTAATTCAATAATCTGACTAAAGAAACCATCTTTGCTATACTGGCTTAAGCTCTTTGTGTGTTTTGATGGTAAACGGATTGTAATTGAAGCTTTTCCTGCATCACAGGCAGGAGGAATCACAAATTGGGCACGTTGTCCTGTTGGGAATGTCAACGATACCATCGGCTCCGCTTCCGTAATTCGCTGCCCAGTATTACTTTCATTAACAACAGCAGTACAGAACTGACGTGCCCTATCAAAGTTTAGCGTATTTACTTCTACCTTTTTCCACCCCTGAGAGGTTTCTAAAAATACCTCTCCTGGTCTATTAATACAAATCTCAGTCACATCAGGATCTTTTAAGAAAGAGGTAATTCCCAATACTTCATATTGATAATCTAAGAAATCCGCTGAAATTGTTGAGTTTAATTCATCCATAGTTAAAAATAAATTGATTTAAAATATGCGATTATAATGAAATTTAAAACTTGAGGAAGTTTTTTATTCGAGATCAAGAAACACCTATATTCCCCGAGCTTGTACTTGTGATAACTGTCTTTGCTGTGTTTCTAATTCAAATTGCTGAGCTGTTACCTGTACCTTTATAAGACTTTCCTCTATCGGTGTAACTGCAGCTTTTTGCATATCCACAGAAGCAGTTCTTAATTCAGGAGCCTTGTCACCAATAAGAATCTGACCATTCTCTTTGATATTGATTAAAGAAGCCCCTCGCATCTTATTTGCATATCCTTCAGCAGCCAATGCCATAGCAATATTATCTAAGCTTCTTTCATCGTAGCTAATATCCTTTTTATTACAGAATTCAGTAAAAATTTGTTTACTTTGCTGATAGATATTTTGAGCATGTTGTGGGATAGCTTCCAACTTTAAAGGCTTCACAGATTGCATATTATCCCAATCGCCAGGAACAGGAGCATGCGCTATGTTGCTCTTAGGTTGATATAAAATCTTAGTACTCTCTATTCCTGTAGCAGAATGTACTCTAATACTATTACTATCTCTGACACCACTACTATATTGGCCTGTTTTCTTTTCTTGTAAATGAATACCTAAATCCCCATTTTTGAAATTTTCAATTTTAAGACCATTTACATCTAATGTCCCCGTATTTCTATCCCATTCATATACCATTCCAGCTCTACGGTAAACGAAACGGTTTGGCTGAGATAAATCACGTACACCACCCTGTAATATATAGCCATTCAATGATACTTCACCCTTGCCGTCTGAATCTCGGATAATATCTAAATTGTCAGCACGATATTTGTCATGTCCTTTACCACCAAACAATTTATCTCTTCCAGAATTACCGGCTAAAATATCATTACCATTACCACCAATTAATACATCATTACCACTACCGCCTAATAAAATATCATTTTGATTAGTACCTTTTAGAACATCATCTCCGGCATCTCCATACATATATGCCCCACTTTTTAAATAAGTCTTAGATCTGCCTATTAATAAACTATCACGGCTATATGACCCATCAGCAACAATTTTATTGTTACCCTTATTTCCAAACGTATCATAATTCGCCATATGCTTAACAAATACTTGTTTGGAATTAGGGCTTATGGATGCTTCTTTAAAGTCTTTGGAAAAATTGGTACGGGTATTCAGGAAATATTCAATATCAGTTTCGTAATAAGTCATTTTGATTGACCCAGTTCCATTACTTGGGTACATACCATACATATTCTGGCGAGCAATTAAATCTTTAACCTCTCCAAAACTCTTACCTTTAATGTATGGGTAAAGATCACCACTAATTCCTGTACTATATGCCCTACCATTATATCTTTCTTCGTAAGCAACCATACGTGCTTCGTTAAAGATCGCCTCAGCTTCTCCATAGCCTCGTGCTTGAGCATAAGCCTTAGCAGTATTATAGTAACTAGCTGATTTAGCTTGATGTTTACCTAATGCATGTCCTACCTCATGAGACATTGTTCTAGCGGTACTATATCGGAAACTTTGTTCAAAATGAATACTTTTATTTTCTGGATCATAATACGCTCCTTCACGATTTTTTGGAGCAGGTTTGATATGTCCCCCTTTACTAGCGAAATGGTTAATTTGCTCCACTAATTCTAAGTTTTGCCTTATTCTATCTAGTTCAGACATTTGATTATTGAATCTTATTTTATGAAAACCAAGTGTCATCAATTCTGCTTCTGCTCTTTTATTCAGTATAATCTTTGGCATCCTAAAACTCCTTATGGCATTGGGCTCATTTTAAGATTGCTACAAAACTCTAAAGCTAAAATTGCACCTCCCCCAGAATTAGTAGCAATTATTTCACGGCCTGATTCTCTCCAATAATAATCTAGTCTTTCTTTTATTGAATCATCATCTTTTCTTTTGGCTGAATACTCAAAATCTAAATACACCCCCTCAGGTATTTCATGTGTCATAGGCTTTGGAAAAAATTTAGGGAATGCATTTTCAGGAAATATGCTACCTATTTTATTTAGGTGTTCTTTTGTTTGAGTAATATATAAACTAGATTTAAGTTCAGTATGCCTGAAAACGACATACATACCTATAGATGAATGAATATCTTGATTATGTTGCATATAATCATATGCCTCTATTACGGGTATTTGCCAAATCTCTTGTAATTCACTTGCGTACATCGTATAAAGGCAGTCATCTTTAAATGCCGTATCATACATCTGTTTTATTAAATCATCCCGATTTTCCACTTTGTGCAGCATACTGCGGCAACGATTGCGTACTTGTTCCATAGTTATTTCCTTTTGTATATCCTGCATCTTGGAAGAATCCTTAATATTTTTATTACTAATCTGCGGAGTACAGGAGGTCACCAAGCATACAGTTAATATGGCTGTAATCGCTGATAGTTTCATATAAATTCCTTTTTAATCATTCTGGAAATTTAATTTTCAGACGGCCTTGAGCTTTTATTACTGTTACCGTTTTCCTTTTAACGAGGCAACTTTCACTGCCCCCATCAGCCGTTTAGTAAATGTTCCATCTTGGTAATAACGGATTTTCCCCACTTGCGCCGGATGTGACATACCCTCGTAAAGGATAATTTCTTTATCTTGGCTCATTGCCTTTAACTCTTGCGGCAACATCAGTGCGCGGCGCTCTTCGCTTTCTGAGACACTACGTTCACGTCCACGGCTGATATTTTTTCTTTTCACTGTGGTATAACCTAGCATTTCGGAGTATTCATTTGCATCCTGCTGTTCTCTAGGTGTATAGATGATTTGCAAAGCATGGTTAGTGATAATAGTACGCGCATATTCTTTGCCATAAACAGCATCCAGCTGGGCGACTGATTGGATAATCGGAAATAGGCGAATGTTGTAACCTGCCATATAGCTGACGGAATGAGCAATAATTTCAACTTTACCGATACTTGTGAACTCGTCCATTAACAGCATACATTGGTGTTTCAAATCGGGGTTGTCCTGAGGCAGCTCTTTTGTATTTTGGTTGATAAGTTGAGAGAAAAAGAGGTTAACAATGACTCTTGATTCAGCAAGTTTGTTAGGAAGAATACCGATATAAATAGTCATCTTCTTTTTACGTACGTCAGTTAACAGAAAATCATCAGCGGAAGTGGCGGCATCAATGACGGGATTAATCCATGGGTTTAAAGGTTCTTTAAATGTACCCATGATAGAACCGAAAGTTTCTTTTTCTTGAGAGATTAAGCCAGAAAAAGCAGTTTTTGTAGCCTCGCTGAGGTATGGTTGTTGTGATAGAGATGTAAAGTATTCCTTGAGTTCTGTTCCATTACCTGATGAAAGGCGGTATATTTTTCCTAAGGTACAAGCCGGCTCATTTTCTTTACCTTCTGTTGGAAAATCAGCCATTGCTTCATGCTCATCAAAACAATAAAGTGAAAACGCCAAAAACGCATTTCTTGCCTGCGCCACCCAGAACTTATCACGACTATCTCCATCAGGATATAGCATTGCAGCTATCGACATTAAATCCGATACTCGCTGGTCAGGATCGGAAGAAACATAGGTAAACGGATTCCAACGGTGCGTCCTTCCATCTTCGGCAAACGGGTTGAACAAATAGACTTCCTGACCTAATACTTCTTTGCGGTAGCCGCTAGTCAAATTAAAGTTCTCCTGTTTGATGTCCAAAACTACTACCGATTCTTTATAACTTAACAAGTTCGGAATAACGATGCCGACACCTTTACCCGAACGTGTTGGCGCTGCCAACAATGCGAATTGCTGGCCATTGTAATGTAACAATTTGCCGTTGTATTTACCGACGACAATTGAAGTATCCGTTTGTTTGAAAAATCCTGCTTTTGTCAAATCAGCCATCCCAGCAAATCGTGCTTCCCCATGAAGACTTTGGGAGGCTGTACGCCAAATAGGAATTAAACCAAGCAGACCAATCAGAAAAGTAAAACCAAATCCAACAATTCCTGATGTTTTAATTTGCAGTGAATATTTGGCAACCTGAGGGATATCCAACGTATTATAGTATTTGAACCATGTTGTAAGTAGTAAGGGAGTTTTGTCTAAGCCTAACCATTGCAGCAGGATAAAGCCTGAAAGGTAACAGCCTAATATGAAAGAAATTAATAGTAAAACTACCGTAATAATAGATTTGTTTTTTAGAGTCATTTCAATACCTGTAAGTCAAAGGAATAGATTATTTTAGCTTTCTAGTGAAGATATTAGTTTCCAGACAGCCTTAGGAGATGAGGAAAAGCTCAGTTCTACTAACGTGTAGTATGAAATTTATCACTCTCTTTTGGTGCTATCCTTGGCAGTTTCACTGTATATTTGAACTTAAATATTTTTTGCTTTTTTGATAATACTTATACACACTACTCTATACAAACTCTTAGGGCTACAGTTAGCAACAGAACTATAGATAATAGTAGGATAAGAGGTTTCATCAGTAATTATTCTTTATGATAAACACATAATAATAGGCCGTCTGAAAAAAGCAGACGGCCCTTTAAAATTACTGCATAACCGAACTGAAATCAATGTCCTGGGCAGTATAAATATTAATCAAGGTCCCTTGATTGATCGTTACTGTATTGGGACGAGCATTATTTCGCTCAAGTTGATTGATAGCCTGTTGCTTCAATGTATTAGCTGTTTCACTCTCGAAGGGATTAGTGGTTGTTGATAAGTTGGTGGCAACCGTTTGCCCTTGTGGACCATATTCAGTAGCAGCATATTTAAAAGTATCTGAAATCAAACTGATCAGCATAGCCGATGCTAAACGTGATCCCCAATGTGACTTAAACTTACCAACATGGCCAGCTGCGCCAAGATTATCCACTCCAGGAGATTCCAGTGTCACATCAACACCTTCAGGGGTTATGATTCGATTCCAAATAATTTCCATACGTGGGCCAGTAGGATTACTAGAACCATATTGTCCCATTACTTTCGAACCTTTCGATAATAAGAGATATTTCCCACTAGCGGAATATACAGGTTCGGTGATAATACAAGATGTAAATCCTTTTATTTCAGAAACAATTTTAGTTTCTAATACACAACGTAAATAAGTACCCTGTTGAAGCAATTTATCTCTGTTATGCATATAACGAACAGCATTAGCTTGAGCTACACTTGCTCCTGATTCTTTCTGTGCAGCCTCTCCATCTTGGACAAATGTAGAATTCATATTAGTATACATATCTCCTGTTGGGATCATGGGTGGCATGGGAATATTAGGAGGTGTAGGAGGAGTCACTACCGAAGGTGATGAAGATATTTCTATTGGCTCCATCTTGGATACAGAAGTATCTGTTGTTGTAGAAATTTCCTCCTCAGGCTGTTTTTCATCCAACAATGCGACCGGTGGAGTTTCCAGAACTTGAGGCGCCGGATCTGGAAGATCTGGAACACTAACTACCTCAGGGCGTGATGGAGGAGGAGCTTCCTCAGAATCACTGAATTGATGATAGGCAAATGCTCCTAACCCAGCTAAACCAAAACCCGCCGCTATAATAAAAGCAATTGCTTTTTTGTTGACGGTACGATCAATCGGAGTATTCAGCTGAGGAGCATTTTCCTCAAGACCTGCCAATTGTTCTTGCTCATATTGGCTTGAATACAAGTTTTTCGATGATTCGCTATCTTCGTGGTGCTCATTATTCAGCTTATCAGACATTCTTAATTTCTCCTCAATCCAACTACATCATTTCCATGTCTCAAAACTAAAAACGGATAAGTTCCATGGACAATAATCACATTACCTTCAACATTGCTATTCAAGACAAATTCAGCACCTTTTTCTGATTTTCTCCCATAAACAGTAGGAAAATCTCCAGTAAATTTACCCTTATTCAAATATACATATGTAAACATACCATCATCATAAACTTTTAAAGGAACCAACCAACGAGACTTATCATGTGCTGCCACATCATAATTAGTATTGTAATTTTTAGAAGAATCATATTTCAGACTATAACCAGCTAAAGTAGTAGCCCGAAGACTGAAATCTGTAGAGTCAGGGTATCTGAATTTAACTTGATAATTTACTCCTTTAGTTGATGCATCAAGTAAGTTACCGACAACATTCTTCATGACTTTAAGTTCAAAAATATATTGATGCGTCTGAGTACGTACAATAAGATTCGTGTCAGCCGCATCAGATTTCGGACGGAGATAAAATACATTTTCTCGGCGCACCAAGTCCCAACCATCACTCAGGCCAGCACCAAAATCTTTAACCTTTTCACGAGGATCAAGTTCAATTTGTGTAACCACACCCTGTGCAGTATAAACAGGATATGTTGTATTTTCTTGAAACGTATATTCTTGAATGGCTGTAGCATAGACGCTTTCTTGAAACAGAAAAGTTACTGTCGCTAATAAAACTATTTTTTTCAACATTATTAATTCCCACTTTCAACAGATATAGGAGAAGTACCAGGGGCAGCATTGTCTACAGATGTAGGAACTTCTGATTGAGGTACACTTTGTATTTGTCGTTGTGTCTGCTTTTCTTGTGATATTCCACCAGTAAGATAATCTGAGGATAGATCTTGAACAGGAGATTCACTAGCATCAGGATCAACACGATAAGACAGTACTTGGAATCCCAAGGGATTTTTCAACCTATACTTTTCATCCATCTTCAAATTGCTATTATAAGTATAGGTTAGAGTGGCAACATTACTATCAATAAATGTCGACATACCTGTACTTTTATTTAATAAAAACCTTTGGAATCTGACTGTTGCACTGGCATCACGCCCATCAGCCTTTCCACTATTATTCAGAACAATACTCAAAATTTTAACGCGAACTGATTGTGCAGAACCATAAATATTGAATGGACTATTAGGATTACCTTTATTCATTAGATTACGATAACTGTCAGACACACTTGGTACCGACATAGAATACACGGTAGCCCAATCATTATCATAAATAATTTGACTATCAAAAGATTCTCTTGCGATAATAAAGTTAGAAATATTACTCTTATTTACTGCCTCATTTTTAGTAATATCTAAATTATTCCAATCACCAACCAGTTTAGCAACTGTTGCCTGTCCTGTATAAACATCAGCCATGACAAGATAAGGTTCTTTTTCTTTCAATGGTAAGATATAAAATATCCCTCCAAGTAGACATAAAGAAGAAAAAGTAGAAACACCGGCAACTACCCATGCTCTTTTCTCACTTTTCTTACGGATATCTACTAAAGTCGTTTCAAAATCCAAAGATTTTTTTACAGCTTTTTGAATATTGCCACTGGCAGCATTTTTATTTGAATTAAACATATGTTTCCATTTTAGTTTTGAGTTTTTACATCAGTTTTTACTAATTTCTCATGTTTTTTCTTTTCGCTGCTTTTTACAGCATTCCCCATTTTCTTATGCGCCATAATGACACCGTTTTGAGTATAAAAAATCATTCCCTTATCCTCATAAAGTCGAGATAATTCATCTAACGCATTTGCAAGATTGGCATTTCGCACAGTCAATACCTTCTTATACAATGTAAAATCAAGCGTATGGTCGTAAACAACAGGCATTTTTGCCTCCTCACCCCAACGCTCTAACAAACCTTTTACAGTTGTATCAAGTTGCGTTACCTGATAAACATGAGGTTTAATAAGAGGAATTTCAGTTACCTGATCCGGCAGTTCATTTATTTTTTTCCATGAATTCGGAAAATTTGGAGCAGATTGGTTTGCACAACCCGCCATTAGCACGCCAACAGACAGTAGCAACGTTCTAAAAAAAAGCATACATAACACCTTATATAATAACACTAGTTATAACCAAAACATCTCAAATATTTCAATCATAAGTTACGTTTGATCATTTTTATTGATTAAAATCTTGTTAATTATTTTAATCTGTGCTAAATTTCGAGTCAACACAAATTCATATTTTCATCTCTACATCATGTTTTTTTCCTGCACTGACTTAGCTGTTCCTCATGACGTCATGCACCATGTTGTGAAGGTTGAATCCTCAGGCAACCCATATGCCATAGGTGTTGTAGGTGGCCGTTTGCAGAGACAACCAAAAAATTTGGCTGAAGCAGTTGCCACAGCCAAAATGTTGGAAGAAAAAGGATTTAACTTCTCCTTGGGATTGGCTCAAGTCAACCGATACAACTTAAAAAAATATGGATTGCATTCCTACGAACACGCATTCCAAGCATGTCCGAATGTTAAGGCTGGCTCACGCATATTGCGTGAATGCTACAATCGTGCAAAAGACTGGGGTAAATCTTTCAGCTGCTATTACTCCGGTAACTTTGTAACTGGCTATAAGCATGGATATGTACAGAAAATTTTTTCCTCAATGGGGCATAGAAAAAAAGTTTTACCGCAGAATGCTATTCCTGTCATCAACAATGCCGCACGTACTCTTCCCCCTATGATGCAAATGACGGCACAACAGCCTAACCGCCAAATATTGACAGCTATCACTAATCCACATTCATATCCGGTTACTGCTCCAAAAAACGAACATCGTCTACAAGACAATAATGCTGCGCGACCGCAAAGCAATATTTATACAGATAGTGCAGCAATCTTTTAGACAATACGATTTTTTTCCACATCAACCTGTAATAAACATAGGAAATTTCAAATGAAAAACACTCAAATTCAAAAAAAATCCCTCTTTACTACTGAAAACGTTGCAACAGCAGCTTTTGTTGCCGCAGCATTTTTGGCACCTACAGTGGGGCTAGCAGCAGGAGGAGATCCTGACTTTATTAAAGAAAGTGGTGGCGCCTGTACATTTATTAGAAATATTCATACCGTATTGAACCTAATGTCTGTTGCTGTTGTAACCATTGCCATTATTTTTGCTGGTTATCAAATCGCTTTTGCGCACAAACGTATTTCCGATGTTGCTCCTATTTTAATTGGTGGCGTACTGATTGGCGCAGCGGGTCAAATTGCAAAAATGCTGGTTGGCAACGCAGATTCTTGTTCTGCTGCTAAAACAGCAATCATGATGCAAGTAATGCAATTTTTTGCATAAGAAACACCATGCAGAAGAACATCGTTTTTCGAGGATGTACGCGACCGGCTACCTTTCTAGGTGTTCCTTATATACCTTTCTTTATAGGAGCCGGATCAGGATTGCTGATGGGAATGTACTTCAATATGTTTTTTTTGTTGACCATACCCTTTATCATCCTAATTATGAGGCAAATGGCCAAGAGGGATGATATGATTTTTCGCTTTCTTGGCCTGCGTCTGAAGTTCAGACTTAAAGCTCGAAATCGAGAAGAGTTTCCTGATACATGGTGCTTTTCTCCTAACGAATACCGTAATACTCCTCCCAAACAATGACAACAAAACACCCGATAGGTACACTTACCTATCGGGGCGTTACAACACAAAAAATAAGCAAAATGTTTACTCCTGACGCATCAATCAGTCAATTCGTATCCCTTTCCACTCATGTCTCGCCAACTATCGTTAAAACTAGTGGTGGCGACTACCTAACAACATGGCATCTCTCCGGTCTTCCCTTCGTAGGCCGTGAAGAATGGGAACTTGAACACAAACACAATACATTTAACCGTCTGCTCCAATCCTTGCGTGCACCGGACTATGTAAATGTTGCCTTTTGGGTGCATGACATTCGACGCCATCGCAGTATCGATTTGCGTCCGCAATTTCAAGAGTCTTTTAACCAAAGCCTCTCGGATCGTTATTTCTCTCGACTTTCTCAAGAAAAGCTCATGAATAACGAGCTTTACTTGACCATGATCTATCGCCCAGTTGTTGACGGTAAAAAATTCGTTGATAAATCGGGCAATATCGATCGTCTCAAAGCCGAACAGGAACAAGCTATTGGTACACTCAACGAATTAGCAACCAACCTTGAAGCTGTTCTAAAAGACTACCATCCATATCGACTTGGTATGTACGAAGGCAAAAATGGGGCTGTATTTTCAGAAACACTTGAACTTTTCGGTTACATTCTTAACCGTGTTAACGAGCCAGTTCCTGTTCTTCCTGCACCTGTTTACAACTACTTACCCCTGAGCAGACATCTTTTTTCTGCCAAAACTGGCGACTATATCGTCCGTACTCCGGAGGGTAAAAACCACTACGGTGCCATACTTAACCTTAAAGAATATCCTGATAGTACCTACCCTGGGATACTGAATGGTCTCAAATATTTGGATGTTGAATATGTCATCACCCATAGCTTCAGCCCTATGAGCCGATACGATGCTATGAAAACACTCGAGCGCACTCGTGGCATGATGATCTCTTCCGGCGACAAATCCTTTACCCAAATTGCAGAACTCGACCATGCAATGGATCAGCTCGCATCTGGCAATTTCGTTCTTGGCGGCTACCATTTTAGCCTTGCTATCTATGCCGACAGCCAAGAGCAGCTTTCCCAAAACATTGCCTCTGCTCGAGCCGAACTTTCCAATGCCGGCTTTGTAACAACTAAAGAAGACTTGGCCGTCTGTGCCGCATATTATGCCCAACTTCCAGGTAACTGGAAGTACCGCACCCGTATCGCCAACCTCTCATCTTTGAATTTCTTGGGCCTCTGTCCTCTTCACAACTTTGCCGTTGGTAAGCGTGAAGGCAACCCATGGGGGCAATGCGTTACCGTTCTTCAAACAACCAATGGTCAGCCCTACTACTTCAACTTCCATGCAACCCTTGAAGGTGAAGATTCCGAAGGTGAAAAAGCCATTGCCAACACCATGGTTATTGGTAAGTCCGGTACAGGTAAAACAGCCCTTATCAACTTCCTCCTCAGCCAGGTACAAAAATACGATCCCAAACCCACTATCTTCTTCTTCGATAAAGACCGTGGTGCCGAGATCTTCGTCAGAGCTTGCGGCGGTGCTTATATGGCGCTGGAAAGCGGTCAGCCGACCGGCTTCAACCCCTTCCAATGCGAAAATACAGAGGCAAATGTCCAATTCCTCTGTGGCCTTATGAAACAGTTAGGTGGCAAGGCGCACTATTCAGCAGCAGAAGACGACGACATCCTGCGCGCCGTCCGAGCCATGCTTGATACCCCAATGGCACTGCGCAGCATTTCCAACTTTCAAAAATCGCTGCCCAATACCGGGGACGATTCCCTCTATGCCAATATCCGCAAATGGACTAGAGGGAACAGTCTCGGCTGGGTCTTTGATAACCCTCAGGACAAAATTGACTTCAGTGGTGCCAACATCATCGGCTTCGACTACACCGACGTGATTGAAAACCCTCAGGTACGCGATCCAGTCATCGGTTATCTTATCCATCGAATGGAAGAGCTTATCGATGGTCGCCGCTTTATCTACATCATGGATGAATTCTGGAAAATTCTTGATGGCGAAGGCGGCTTGAAAGAGTTTGCCAAAAACAAACAAAAAACCATCCGTAAGCAAAACGGTATGGGTATCTTTGCCACCCAGTCTCCGGAAGACGCCCTCAAAAGCGATATTTCTGCCGCTCTGATTGAGCAGACAGCTACCATGATACTGCTGCCAAATCCGAATGCAGATAAAAAAGATTACATCGATGGACTGAAACTAACCGACTCAGAATTTCAAGTAGTCAAAAGCCTGGATGAGCGTAGCCGCTGTTTCTTGGTCAAACAGGGTCATGCTTCAGCTGTTTGCCAGCTTAATCTGCGCGGATTTGACGATGAATTGGCAGTCATTTCCGCCAGTACCGATAACATTGACATTATGGACGGCATTATCAAAAAAGTAGCTGAGAGTCTAGGTGTCGGTATCGATACAGTAAGACCACAAGATTGGCTACAAACCTTCTATAAAGAGCGCAAAGGTTCTGGAAAGAAAGCTGCAGCCAATGTGATGCGCAATGCTGATTAGGTGAAGAAAGCCAAAGGGTATCTGGAGATAGCTGGGATTCTAGACAGGCTTGGCTGTAAAATTCAGATATTATGAAATGATTTGATTTAAGAGAGATTGTAATTCAATGAAAAACGGAATTAAAAAACTTGCAGCTGTTTTAGTGTGTGTTGGAATATTAGGAAATACACCAGCTTATTCGGGAATGCCAGTAATCGATTATGCCGCTATTGCTGATAGGTTTATGGACGCTCTTGACCGGGCGACTATGCTGGCAAACTGGAAAACCCAACTTGAACATTGGGTACGGGGTAAGCTGGAAAACATAGAAGGTGTAAAAAAATTTTTGGACAGTAGGCAAACCAAACAGATTGAACAGATGTTCGACAAGCGTGAGCAGCGATGTCGAACAATCGGTAATCTTGCCTCAAGACGGCTTTGTACCAGTACCGTTCAAGTAGAGCGTTTGAAATATAAAACTCTTCAAGATATGGAAGAAGATATTGGAATAAAATTTAGAGAAATTAATGCAACCATTAATGCACAACGACGGGCCGGTAAGAGTGGTGAAGCTCAAACTGAGGAGCAGGAAGTCCAGAAAAAACTTGCTGTTCTGAAAATTACATTAGACCAATATCAAGCCCGTATCACTTCATTAGACCAGCTGTTAGAACAGTACAAATGGGCACGGATTAATTTGACTAAAGACCAATTGAGTGGTAGTGGAAACAAATTAGCTCAGGCTGCGGCATTCGTTGCATTGAAAAACAATGCTAGAGATTATCGTAAGAAAGCTTCAGATAAAAGAGATGAAGGCATAAAAAACGTAACTGAAAAACGTCTATTGCATTATTGATTCAAAACTTAACAACTAATTAATTAAAAATCAGGAAAATAATCGACAAAATAGGGTAAAAATCGATGACGGATCTATTTCTTTATGCTTCAATTCGTAATTATATATATGCACGAATAGCCTACTTTACTGAACATGTACTTACAAAAAATCTTTCTATTGCACTTGCAACCATTTTAGGCTTGCTAACCTTATGGGTAATGATTCAAGGATATCTAATTGCAACGGGCAGAAGTCAAGAAGGCCTCAGAGGCTTTGCATACAATTTAATTAAAAACTACTTTATCATTGCCATGGCTTTAGGTGTCTCACTAGGTGGCGATTTTGGATTGCGTACCTTGACCGATACATTGACCAATACCGTTTCAACGGTAATGACCGGCAGCACTAGGTATGGCAGCGAATGTCTGACTGAAACGACAGGTTCTATTCTTGGCTGCAAAATTGACCGCAATCTGACTGCAACCCAAAGTATGATGGGTATTTTAGATACCATTGATACTGCCGATAACGAATATCTCGAAGGGAAAATTTCCCAAGCGAGGTGGTTTGCAGGTGTCGGTACGGCAGGACCTGCTGTTGTTGCAGGTACCATGTTAATTATGTTCCGCATCGCAATGGCACTATTTGTAGGTTTTGCGCCCATCTTTATTTTATGCCTCTTATTCAAAAAAACTGCGCCGCTCTTTCAAAAATGGCTATACTACGGGCTGGCAACGATATTTTCAGGAGTTATGTTGGGGGTTATGTCTGATATTTCGATGGAATTGGTTGGCAACATTGCCTCCCCTGAGGTGATTCTCAAATTTACCAGCGGGCTACTAGGCGGAAGCAATAACGGTAGTATTATGCAGACGGTAACGCAGCAACTGGGATTAGGACTGATTCTTTCAACATTGCTGATTACCGTACCGCCAATGGCAGGCAGTTTCTTCAATGGCGTAATGGGTAATTTCAACGGCTACTCTCTGTTTAGCCAATGGAATGCTTCTACTCCGGCTCAAAACGGTTTGCCGCCTCAAATGGGAGGAAGCAGTTTGACACAACAGCAGGTTTCTCTTAGTAATGTGAATAATGCTCAGAATCAACAAGGCTCTTCTAATTCTTCTATATCTACCTCTACTGGTGGCTATGCACTAAAACACACTACTGGCTCCTCAGTTAGTGGAACACCTGTCGGGCAAGGCGATCAAGTCAAAACCTTAAGCGAGAAAGAACAGGAACTTGTAATAAAAAATTTAAATAAAGATGACAAAACAATAAAATTGTAAAGGAGAATGCAATGAAAAAACTAATGCTGGTATTGTTTGGTTTAACTGCTTTAAATACCTATGCTGATGTAACACAAGGCGCTTTGCAAAATAACTCTGCTTTATGTGCTTACGGTTATAATCCTAATTGTGCTGGAAATGCTGGGGGTAGCTATACCTCTCCTCAAGTACGTATAGAACATATTACGATCTATCGTCCTCCAAAATTTGGAGCCTTGGCACTCAACAC
>ERZ772958.293-NODE-293-length-22279-cov-4.054221_pt1 | contig 22279 bp, 19 predicted proteins | sample MGYA00580681_ERZ772958 | MGnify/ENA primary metagenome ERZ772958 (study PRJEB29015, sample SAMEA2738089) | human oral metagenome | biome: human oral; feature: human-associated habitat; material: saliva | place: China | collected 2275 ...
CTCGGAAATGAAGGTGAGAAATTCCTTTCCCCAGGCATCCTCAGTTCTCTCGCCGGTCTCCAGATCGATATAACCTCGTGCGTAGAAGAGTGACGTACTGTTGATTCCCCGCGGAGTGTATCCCGGTGATGGAAGATCCAAGGTTTTTATCGGCCGACCGTCGACCACCCGGTAGATCTGGATGGGAGTAGCGCCCTTGAGATTGTTGTCGTACACGGCGATGTGATTGCCGTTCGAGAGGAAGCCCCAACCCTCGCCCGGTTTCCATGCTGTCGCCGCGCCCGTCTCAAGGCGCCACTGCTCCGTCCAGGGATCGTCCGTCACTGGCGGCGCGGCTGTGTTCGACGTAGGTGTGCCGGTTGTCGGGATCGATGACGAGGCTGCATGCGATCCTGCGGAGCCCCGGAGATGAACGACGCCTCCCGCAACGACGGCGAGTGCGATGATCAGGAGGTAGACCCAGGGGGCCGAAGGCTGTCGCGACAGCCGGAGGGAATGATTCGGCGGAGCGCTCTGTCCGGAACGGGGTGGTCGGATCGACGAGCTCTTGCCGGGTGGCTGGATGCTGCGACTGCTGAAGGAGGGAGGCCTCATGAACGAAGCATGCCCCGATTTCGCACGTAGTGCCGGGTTTTGACCGGTGCGGCCCGGATGGGCTTGAGTGTGTTGGCATTGCCGCCCGGCCGAACCCTGAATTCCGTTCAGCGCTGTTGTCGGCGACAGTTGTGGGCGATCTCGCACCGAGTGGTGGGGCGGCGCCCCGGCTCGGGCTGGCGACCTCCTCGGAGGCTCTGGCAGAATGTCCGGCTGTACTCGGTCGGACGTCGGTCCCTCTCCCGGCCCCGGTCGCGTCTCGGCTCACGCCGGAAACCGTTGCTTGACCCCACCGGGGACCAGCGCGCGCCAAACCATCCAGAACCAGGAGTTCAACCAAGTGGCAGTCAAGATTCGCCTCAAGCGCATGGGCAAGAAGTTCGCCCCCTTCTACCGGGTCGTCGTCCTCGACTCCCGCAAGAAGCGCGATGGCCGTGTCATCGAGGAGATCGGCGTCTACGACCCGATGCAGGAGCCCTCGCTCATCCGCATCGACTCCGAGCGCGTCCAGTACTGGCTCGGCGTGGGCGCTCAGCCCTCCGACGCTGTCTACAAGCTGATCAAGATCACCGGCGACTATCACCAGTTCAAGGGCCTCAAGGGTGTCGAGAGCACCCTCAAGGTCAAGGACGCCGACGCCGCCGCGGTCGCCAAGGAGGCCGCGGTCAAGGCCGCCGCCGACGACGCTGAGAAGCGCAAGGCCGCCGCCGCCAAGGCCAAGGCTGACGAGGAGGCCGCTGCGGCGGCCGAGGCCGCCGAGTCCAAGGCCGAGGAGTCCGCCGAGGACCAGGCCTCCGATGAGGCCTCCGCCGAGGAGGCCTGAGATGCTGGCCGACGCCCTCGAGCACCTCGTACGGGGCATCGTCGACAACCCTGACGACGTCACCGTCACCTCCCGGTCGCTGCGCCGCGGCGACCTGCTGGAGGTGCGGGTCAACCCCGAGGACCTCGGCCGAGTCATCGGCCGCTCGGGCCGTACTGCTCGAGCGCTGCGCACAGTGGTCGGAGCACTGGCGGACTCGCCGGTGCGCGTCGATGTCGTCGACACCGACCGCCGCTGAGCGCAGGGCCTTCAGGTCGGTGCCATAGGCCACCTCGGCCTCGGCCGGTCTGATCGATCAACGCCGGTGCCCGGTCCCCGCCCAAGGGGGCCGGGCGTCGTCGTCCCTCGGGGTGGGCGCTCCTGCGCCACCGGCGCAACCACCGCGGCCAACAGGAGAATGGTCCGCATCGAGTTGGCCAACCTCACGCCGTCGGTGCGCCACCTCATCCCTGTGGCCGATGGGAACGCAGACCACGGCGCGGTAGGTTGGCGTCAGACATCCAGACCTTCCGGACAAACCGTTCCATGCCCCGATCCCAGGAGAACAGGTGCTGCTCACCCTTGCTGTCATCGGTCCCGCCCATGCCCTCAAGGGCGAGGTGCGTCTCGAGATCCGTACCGATGACCCCGAGGGCCGTCTCGCACCCGGAACCACCGTCCCCACGGAGCCGGCCCACGCGGGCCCGCTGACGGTCAGCCGTCTGCGTTTCGACGGCTCGCGCTGGTTCGCCGCCTTCGAGCAAGCGCGCGACCGCACGGCCGCCGAGGCCCTGCGAGGAGTGAGGCTCCTGGTCGAGACCGACGACGACCAGGGCGGTGAGGGCTCTGAGGACTCCGAGGAGGCCTGGTACCGCCACGAGCTCGTCGGTCTACGAGCGCTGAGCGTCTCCGGTGAGGAGCTGGGAGAGGTCACCGACTTGGAGCCCGGCGTCGCCCAGGACCGGCTCGTGGTCACCACCCCTGAGGGGGACGATGTGGCCGTGCCCTTCGTTGCGGCTCTCGTACCGGCCATCGATCCCGAGGCCGGCACGGTGACGCTGGCCCCGCCCGGTGGCCTGTTCCCCGGACGCGGCCAGGCGGAGGAGGTCAGGTGAGGATCGACGTCGTCACCATCTTCCCCGACTACCTCAAGGTCCTCGACCTCTCCCTCATCGGGAAGGCGGCCGACCGCGGCCCCCTCGACCTGCACGTCCACGATCTGCGCGACCACGCCCACGACCGGCACCGCACCGTTGACGACACGCCCCTGGGCGGCGGGGCCGGCATGGTCATGAAACCCGACGTGTGGGGCGAGGCCCTCGATGAGGTGCTCGCCGTGGACACCCCCGGTGCGCCCCGTCAGGTCCTCATCGTCCCCACCCCCGCCGGGGAGGTCTTCACCCAGCGCACCGCCGAGGACCTGGCCGGCGCCGACCGCCTGGTCTTCGCCTGTGGCCGCTACGAGGGCATCGACGCGCGCGTGGCCGAGCACTACGCCTCCCGCGGCATCGAGGTGCGCGAGCTGAGCATCGGCGACTACGTGCTCAACGGGGGAGAGGTCGCCACCATTGTCATGATCGAGGCCATCGCCCGACTCCTGCCCGGGGTCCTGGGCAACCCCGAGTCCCTGGTCGAGGAGTCCCATGGAGTCGCCGGCCTGCTGGAGTACCCCGTCCACACCCGCCCCACCCGGTGGCGAGGCCTGGAGGTCGACCCCGTCCTGCTCTCCGGCGACCACGGCCGTATCGCTCGAGCCAGACGGGACCAGGCCCTCACCCGCACCGTTGAGCGCCGACCTGACATGATCCGGGCCCTGGACCCCGCCGGCCTGGATCGTGAGGACCGCGCGCTCCTGGCTCGCCTGGGGTGGGCGGTCCCGGCCGGAGCGGACCACCCGGTTCCGGTGCGCCTTCGCAACGCCACCGCCGACGACGCCCACGCCCTGGCCGAGCTGGCGGCGCGCACCTTTCCCGATGCCTGCGGCAACGTCATCGACCCCGAGTTCCTCGAGCGCCACATCGCCACGAACCTGGTTCCCGAGCTGTTCGCCACCTGGGCCGACGACGACCGCGTCGACCTCATTCTCGCCGAGCTGCTGGAGCCCCCGTCAGTGCGGGACGGCGGCCTCGAGGGGAGGGCGAGCACGAGCATCGCTCCAGCCCTGGTCGGCTACGCCGCAGTGCTGCGCGAGGAGGCCGACTCCGAGGGGGAACAGCCCCACGGGATCGACCCCCGTCCCGCCTGCGTGCGGCCTGCCGGGGGAGAGGCCGTCGGCGAGCTGTCCAAGGTGTACGTCGACGCCGCCATGAGGGGATCCGGGCTGACCCCCGCGCTCATGGACGCCGTGACGCGCCAGGCCGGCGCCCACGGAACAGACCTGCTTTGGCTCGGCACCCACGTCACCAACAAACGCGCCCAGAAGGCCTACAAGCGGGCCGGCTTCCGCCAGGTCGGCACCCGCACCTACAACGTCGGTGGCCAGGACGCCCACGACGTCGTCATGACCCGGCGGACAGGAGAAGGCCTATGAGCAGCGCACCCGACCAGAGCCCTCAGGGCAGGATCCATGATGGGGCGGATGAGGACGTGACCTCGGGCAGGCACCTGCGGGCCGACCATGACCGCCGGAACAACCACCGGTACAAGGACCGCGCCGGCGAGGACAGGGCCGGGGCCGGCGAGGCCACTGAGCCGGCCTCGATGGGGGAGCGGATCGCCTCCCGCCTCAAGCAGTGGGGCATTACCCTGTCCTACCTGGTCGTCGCCGTGGCGATCATCGCCCTCATCCGCACCTTCATCATCCAGAGCTTCACCATCCCGTCGGGGTCGATGGAGAACACCCTCAACGAGGGCGACCGCGTCACCGTGACGATGTACGACTCCGACAAGGTCCACCGGGGTGACGTCGTCGTCTTCACGGACCCTGACCACTGGCTGACGACCCAGGAGCCCACTGGCCTGCAGGGCGCCGCACAGGACTTCCTCGTCGCGATCCGTATCTTCCCCCAGAACGCCGGCCACCACCTCATCAAGCGGGTCATCGGAATGCCCGGTGACCACGTCGTGGCCGATGGGAAGGGCTCCTTGACCGTCAACGGCGTCGAACTCCATGAGGGATACCTCAAGCCCGGCCGGTCGGCCTCCGAGGTCGCCTTCGACGTCACCGTCCCCGAGGGCTACATCTGGGTCATGGGCGACAACCGCTCCAACTCCTCGGACTCCCGCTACCACCAGAACGATGTCCATCGCGGCTTCGTGCCCCTGAGTAACGTCGTCGGCGTGGCCAAGAACGTCGTATGGCCCTATTCCCACTGGTCCAACCTCACCTCCGGGCAGGAGGTCTTCTCCCAGGTTCCCAAGCCGACCTCCACCCCCACGGCGCTCCCCGCCGGACCGGCCGCGCCCAACCCGGCGAGCACGCTGGCGGGCTCCGGGGACTGACCGCCCCGAATGCGTACCGGGGCGTGAGAAAGGCGTGAACTCAGGCACGTCGAGGCTGACGCTCTCGTCCGTGGACTGAGCCTGTGGCAAACTGAGCGGGCACTTGGGTCCTGCGGCTCCTCTGCCACTGGGGAGGCGGCCGCTGTGAAGGAGCCCAGGAGCGTCCACCTCCGGCGCTGCCCCGCACGGCGCGGCGCCGCCGAACCAGCACTCCTGACCAGTGGCACGGGTGTGGAGAGAAACATGAACCTGATCGACGAGATCAACGCCGCATCACTGCGCGACGACATCCCCTCCTTCCGTCCTGGGGACACCCTCAAGGTCCACGTCAAGGTCGTTGAGGGATCGCGTACCCGCGTCCAGGTCTTCCAGGGCGTCGTTATCGCGCGCCAGGGCGGCGGCGTCTCGGAGACCTTCACCATCCGCAAGGTCTCCTTCGGCGTCGGTGTTGAGCGCACCTTCCCCGTCCACACGCCCTCCATCGAGAAGATCGAGGTCGTCACCCGGGGCCAGGTCCGCCGCGCCAAGCTCTACTACCTGCGCAACCTGCGCGGTAAGGCCGCCAAGATCAAGGAGCGTCGCGAGGACTGAGCGCCTGCACTCTCCAGGCGGCGCCCGGAGCCCACGGGTTCCGGGCGCTCGCCATCTCCCACCGCCGTGCAGCGGTGGACCCATGTCCATCAATTCCGGGGAAGGAGCACGGTGAGTCCGGTGCAGGATGGGGCCGACGACGTCGGGCTGGACCTGAAGCAGGCCGATCCCTCTCAGATCGGCCGGACCTCCAGGTCCGCGATCACACCGGCTTGCAGCTCTCCGTCAGCGGACTCCCCCCAGGAGAGCCGCACGGCTCCTGAGACCGCCGAGGAACCTCCCAGTGCGGCCCCGGTCGACGACAGCGAGCAGTGGGACTACGACCCGTTCATCGACCCGGACGCCGAGCCCGAGCCCGATGACGAGCCCACCGAGCTGCCCCCTTCCATCCCGCCCCGCCGGCAGGTGGCCCCCGCCATCCCCCCGCCGCAGACCAGCCCCCTGTACCAACGGGTCATCAGACTGGTGCTCGTCGTGGTCGTCGTCATCCTGGTGCCGGCTCTTCTACGGTCCTACGTCGTCCAGATCTACGAGATCCCCTCGGGCTCCATGGAACGCACCCTGCGTGACGGGGACAAGGTAGCCGTGCCCATGTACGGCTCCGACGACGTCGAGCGGGGTGACGTCATCGTCTTCTCCGATCCCGACGACTGGCTTCACGTCAAGGAACCGACGGGACTGCGCGGCGCCACCCAGAGGCTCATGGTCTCAGTGAACCTTCTGCCGGAGAACACCGGCCATCACCTCGTCAAACGGGTCATCGGTGTCGGTGGCGACCATGTGGTCGCCGACGGGAAGGGAACCCTGACCGTCAACGGCGTCGCGATCAAGGAGCCCTACGTCAAGGATGGTCAGTCCTCGTCCCTGACCTCCTTCGATGTCACCGTCCCCCAGGGTTACGTGTGGGTCATGGGGGACAACCGCTCCAACTCGGCAGACTCCCGCTACCACCGTGACGACGCCCATGGCGGCTTCGTGCCGCTCAAGAACGTGGTCGGGGTGGCCAAGGTGGTCTTCCAGTGGACGCACCTGAGCCGGTGGGGGCTGCTGTGGGGAGGGGAGCGCGCCTTCTCAGACGTCCCGGCGCAGGAGGCGACGCCGTCGGCACCTCCCTCGCCTCCCGCTGCCCCCACGGGTGACGGGGAGACGGCTTCCGAGGAGGAGGCCCCCTCCCCGGCCCCCGAGGGCAGGGACTCCGATGACGTTGGCACTGGTGGCGAGGGGGCCGGTGTTGATGACGGGCCGCAGACCGGACCCGGCGGGCCGGCTGACGTCCCGGACGTCTCCGTACACTCCTCCGGCCAGGAGCAGGCTGCGGGGAGAACGAGGTGAGTCCTCGAGGACGCACCCGCCCCGACCGGTCCCTGGAGAAGGCGCTGCTGGAGACCTACGACTACGTCGGCGGTCTGGACGAGGTCGGTCGCGGGGCCCTGGCCGGACCGGTCAGTGTCGGGCTGGCGATCGTGGCGCGGCGCACCGACGATGACTTCCCCGAGGGGCTCGCCGACTCCAAGCAGCTGACGGCCCGGGCCCGTACCGGCCTGGTCGAGCCCGTGCGTGGCTGGCTCGTGGACCACGCCGTCGCCCACGCCTCACCGGCGGAGATCGATGAGCACGGCATCATCGGGGCCCTGAGGATGGCGGGTCTGCGGGCCCTGCAGCAGGTCGCTGATCGCGGTCACGCCCCCGGCGTCATCATCCTCGACGGCGTGGCCGACTGGCTCACCGCCCCCCAGCCCGACCTGCTCACCGCCCTGGAGGGGGCTCATGTCCCCGAGACTGCTCCGGCGCCCGCTGAGGTTCCCTCCACCCCTCCGGTTCACATGGAGGTCAAGGCCGACGCCCGATGCGCCGTCGTCGCCGCGGCCAGTGTCCTGGCCAAGGTCGAACGCGACCGCCTCATGGCCGATCTCGATGACCCCGGCTACGGCTGGGCCTCCAACAAGGGCTATGCCTCACCGGCCCACGTCCGGGGACTCACCGCCCTGGGGGCCAGTGACCAGCATCGACGCAGCTGGCACCTGCCCGGCCTGGACAGGCGCCACCGCTGACGGCGCCGCCTGGCGCGGGTGTGCGGCCCTGAGGGCGAGGTGCGGGCAGGGCCGACTCGCCCCCGCTGCCTGCCGCCTCCAGCGGCTGAGGCCAGGCATGATGGCCCGGTGAGCGCAGAAGACCTCGAGTCCTATGAGAACGAGCTGGAGCTCTCGCTGTACCGGGAGTACCGCGACGTCGCCTCCCTGTTCTCCTACGTGGTGGAGACTGAACGGCGGTTCTACCTGGCCAACGCCGTTGACGTCCAGGTACGCACCAGCGGCGGGGAGGTCTTCTTCGAGCTGACCCTCGAGGACGCCTGGGTGTGGGACATCTACCGGGCCTCCCGGTTCGTCAAGTCCGTCCACGTCGTCACCTTCAAGGACGTCAACGTCGAGGAGCTCACCAAGCTCGAGATGGACATCCCCTCCTCCTAGCGTACTTCCTACGCCGCGCCACCTCAGAAGGCTCCGTTCGGCTGTCCCTCCCCGCTCGCCGGGGGCCACAGCTCGTCTTCTGACAGCGCCTTCCACAGAGCCGATCGGGCCATGACGCGCACCGGCTGATCCGGCCTCACGCTAGAGGCGGAGGTGATCGGGATGACCGAACAGGTCGTAGCAGCCACAAGGGGACGAACGGTGATCGCAGCCAGGTGCGGCGATCACGCGCTCACGCCACCGTTCCAGGGCCCGGGAGGCGCAGGAGCTGTCCGCGCAGGGGCGTCCCGCCAGAGCACCGGACGGCGTGGAGAGGATCTTGCCGCCACCTACCTGGAGGACATCGGCTGGCAGGTCCTGGAGCGCAACTGGCGTCCGGACCACGGCCTGCGCGGAGAGCTCGACATCATCGCCCTGGAACCCGGTCACGCGCACCGCGAGCCGGGCAGTGAGTCCGTCAGCGACCCAGCTCAGGGGTGGGCAGGAGCAAGGCTCATCATCGTCGAGGTCAAGACCCGCAGCTCCCTGCGCCAGGGGCCGCCGGCCGCCGCCGTCGACGCCCGCAAGGTCGCCCGACTGCGGGCCCTGGCTGCCGCCTGGGCGAGTACCCACGAGACCCCGCCGCACGCCGGCATGCGCCTGGACGTCATCTCCATCCTTATGCGCGACGCGCGTCCTGCGCTGCTGCGCCACCACCGGGCGGTGGATGCGTCATGGGGCTAGCTCGCACACTCGCTGTCACGCTGACCGGGCTGGCCGGGCACATCGTTGAGGTCGAGGCTCATGCCGCCCAGGGCCTGCCCGGATTCACCCTCGTGGGCCTGCCCGACGCCGCCGTGCGTGAGTCGCGCGAGCGCGTCCGGGCCGCGTTGAGCACCTGCGGCGTCACCTGGGGCGAGCAGCGCCTGACCGTCAACCTCTCCCCGGCGGACCTGCGCAAGACCGGGACCGGGCTGGACCTGGCGCTCGCCCTGGCCGTCCTGGGGGCCCGCGGGCGGCTCGGACGGAGCGCGGCCGGGCTCCTGGGACGGACCGTCTACATCGGCGAGCTCGGGCTGGACGGCTCCGTGCACTCGGTGCGCGGTGTCCTGCCCAGCGTCCAGGCCGCGGTGGCCGCTGGGATCGAGGAGATCGTCGTCGCCCAGGAGGCCGCCGCCGAGGCCGAGCTCGTCCCCGGCGCCCGCGTCACCGCCGTCAGGCACGTCGGTCAGCTCGTCGAGCGTTATGGAGGGCGCCTGAGCGCGGCCGTGGCCGCCGCGCTGGAGCAGGTCACCGAGGCCGCCACAGACGATGCCCCCACGACCCCGCCGCAGGCTGCCGAGCAGCCGGACCTGGCCGACGTCGTCGGGCAGTCCGAGGCCCGCCAGGCCCTCGAGGTCGCCGCCGCCGGGGGACATCACCTCATCATGGTGGGGCCCCCGGGAACGGGCAAGACCATGCTCGCTGAGAGGCTCCCCTCCATCCTGCCGCCCCTGGAGCAGGCCGATGCTGTTACCGTCACTTCCTTGCACTCCGTGGCCGGCATCTTCGATCCCGCCCGCGGACTCATCACCCGGCCGCCGCTGCGCGCGCCGCACCACACGGCGACCCGGGCCGCCGTCGTCGGGGGAGGCTCCGGCCTGCCTCGCCCCGGGGACGTCTCCCTGGCTCACCGCGGGGTGCTCTTCCTCGATGAGGCCCCCGAGTTCAGCGCCGGCGTCCTGGACTGCCTGCGCCAGCCGCTGGAGTCGGGAGTGGTCACCATCGACCGGGTGGGTGGGCGTGCCAGCTACCCGGCCGCCTTCCAGCTCGTCCTGGCAGCCAACCCCTGCCCCTGCGGCAAGGCCGGCGGCCGCGGCCTGGAGTGCACCTGCACCTCCCTGCAGCGGCGGCGCTACTTCTCACGACTGTCCGGTCCACTGTTGGACCGAGTCGACATCCAGGTCGAGGTCGGTGCCGTCAGCGCCGCCGACCTCGCTTCCACCGGCCATGGAGAGTCCAGCGTCGAGGTGGCGCGGCGCGTCCTGCGTGCCCGCCGGGCCGCGGAGCGCAGGCTGGCCGGCACCCCGTGGCGCCTCAACGCCGAGGTCCCCGGCTCCTACCTCAGAGGACCCGACGGCGGACTCAGCGCTCCACTCAGCCGCCGGCTCATGACCGCCCTCGAACGCGGCGACCTCTCCCTGCGCGGGGTGGACCGGGTCCTCAGACTGGCCTGGACCCTCGCCGACCTCGAGGGGCTCGACACCCTCTCCCTCGCACACATCGGGACCGCCCTGGCCCTGAGAACCTCAGGAGTGCGGCCATGAAGCCCATGACGCCCATGACACTGCCCTACGACATCGACGATCCGGCGTTGGCACGCGCGACCTGGTCCCGCCTGGCTGAGCCCGACAACGCCACCGCAGCCATGGTGGTGGGCCGGCTCGGGCCGAGTCCCGCCCTGAGGTGGCTTTTGGAGGAGGCCATCGACCCCTCCGGACAGGTGCGCGGCTCCCCGCGGCCACCGGTGCCGCAGCCGCCCCCGGGGATGTCCGGCTCCGCCGATATCAGCGCCTGCTGGGCCCAGGTCGCCGCACGGTGGGCGCCGCGCCTGGAGGGACTCGATATCCGCCGTGAGCTCGATGTGCTTGACCGCCTGGGTGGCAGCCTCATCCTCCCGGGGGAGCCCTGGTGGCCGCCGGGACTCGACCAGCTTGAGCACCCGCCTTTCTGTCTGTGGGTGCGCGGCGACCCCTCGCTGCTGGTCAACGCCGGGGACCTGAAGGACAAGGGCCTTGAGGGAGGCGAGCCCGGGGCCGTCGGAGACGACGAGGCTCCACGTGTCGCGGGTGCTGGTCATCCTGTACGTGAGCAGCGGATGCCGGTGGGACCGGCCAGCGGACTGTGCCTGGCACTGGTGGGGGCCCGGGCCTCGACCCGCTACGGTGAGAGCGTCGCCACCTCCCTGGCCTCAGGGGTGACGGCCAAAGGTGGCCTCATCGTCTCCGGGGGAGCCTTCGGCATCGATGCCTGCGCTCACCGCGGGGCACTGGGCGAGGGACCAACGGTGTCAATCTCAGCCGGGGGAGTGGACCGCCTCTACCCGCTGGGAAACACCGGGGTGCTGGAGGCAGTCATCGCCTCCGGGGCCCTGGTGGCGGAGGTACCGCCGGGCTGTCAGCCCGGCCGCCACCGGTTCGTCTCACGCAACCGCGTCATCGCGGCGATCTCGCAGGCGACGATCGTGGTGGAGGCGGCCTGGAGATCGGGCGCCCTGTCCACTGCCCACCGCGCCCTTGAGCTGGGCAGGCAGCTGGGAGCCGTTCCCGGCCCCGTGACCTCCATGTCCTCGGTCGGATGCCACCGGCTCCTGCGCAAAGGGGCGGTGTGCATCACCGATACCGACGATGCCCTGGAGCTGCTGACGCCCCTGGGCACCGTCGACGCGGACGCCGCCAAGGAGCAGGACCCCGAGCTGGCCGGTGGGGGGCTCCTCGACGGCCTGGACCCGGCCGCCTCGCTGGTCCTGGACGCCATGCCGGCCCGGGCCGCGGCGAGTACCGAGTCCATCGTCCGCTCCGCCGGGCTGTCCCCGAAGGAGACCACCTCGGCACTGGGGATCCTGGAGCTCTCAGGGAAGGTGGAACGCACCGCCTCCGGCTGGAGGCGACGCACCCGGAAGGGCACAGGCGGTCGGGACTGAAGAGCGCCCTGCCACGACGGCGGGACCATGATGGACAGGTCCTGCCCCACCCTTGTGAGGCATGCGAGCGACATGCTCCGGTGCGCCTCAGGCCTGCTCCGTTCCCGCTCCCGGAGGGGGCGGTGGCGACATCTCGGCGCCCTTCGACTGCGCCGCGCTGTCCAGCAGGGGGAGGTCCTCGACGGTGACGATCCGTGCGGTCAGGGCGTAGTCGACCAGGGCGGTGCGCCGGTAGGAGGCGTGGACGCGCGGCCCCCCGCGCATGCCCTTGACGCCGATACGGTCGAGCTTGTAACAGACATTGTCCAGCTTGCGGTTGAACCGGGTGAGGGTCCACCCCAGGCGGGCCGCCGCGTCGGCGTTGCGGGGAAGGTCGACCGGACCGGTGCCGGTGCGTCTGAGCCAGGGCTCGGCCAGCGCCAGGATCGCCAGGTGCTGGCTGGGGGTCAGAGTCACCATGCCCACGGTCGTCTCACCGGTAAGAGGAGTCATCGAACGCGGCTGGGCTGTCTCATAGCCGGGAAGGGGCACGGTCAGCAGGATCTCGTAGGTGGTCGACCCCGCGGTGAACACGATCGCCATCTCCGGAAAGACCAGTGGCACCCGGGCCCCGGGAGCGATCCAGGAACGCGAGGTACCTGACTTCTCGGTCAGGGTCGCCCCGATGTGGGCACCGACGTTCGCGGCCCACCACAGGCCCGCGTCATGCTCCAGGATGAGGAATGTGCGGTGCAGAAACAGGTTGTCGGCGTCGAGCACGAGGTCCCCCTCGCGTCCGATACTGAAGTGCGTGCCGGGCTCGACGTGGTACAGCTCGCCGACGAAGTCCACGAGCAGGGGCTCGGCGGGTGAGTTCGTCATGATCCCTCCTTCTTCCATCAGGATTCCTTGATTGCGTGGTTGTTCCATGAGTATCGGCGCTCGTGCGGTCGCCGACCGGGCCCGGATGGGGAAGGCTCAGCCCGCGTCGCCCGCCCCGGGGGTGTCGACGCAGGCGACGGCGGCCTCCGACGCGGCCCCGCTGGAGTCCCGGGCGACGACCTCGATGCAGGTGCGTGCACTGACCGGTGTGACGGTGGCGCTGGTCTGTCTGGTCTCCTGGACCGGGAGCAGCTGGCCGGGGTCGGAGATGCGGTACAGGAAGACCACGTCGGTGCTGCTGGAGTCATAGGACCAGGTGGCTGCGACGAGACCTTCGGCCTGCGAGACCTTGAGGTCCGTGACGGCGGGCAGTATCCCGGCGCCGGGAACCGCCCCGGGCGGTGCGGTGGTCGCAGGCTGGGCCGAGGCCTGCTGTGTGCCTCCCTCTCCTCGCAGCACTGACCACGCTCCGATCGCGCTGAGGCAGACCACGACGGCGGCGCCCAGAACGGTGACGGCCACGGCTCGTCCCGACAGGCGCCTGCGCCGCCGGCTCAGGTCCGCCTCGGCCTCCTGCGAGCCGGGTTCGTCTGTTGCGCCCCCGGCCTCATCCTCCTCGGTCGGGGGAGCGGAACCGGGGCGGGGAGACGATGACGCCGAGGCGGATGAGGGACTGTCCGGGAGCACCGGTGGGACCTTCTCCTCCACGGCGGGGGCGACCTCATCATCCGTGCGCCCAGGGCGGGCGCCAGGCGCCTCGGGCGTGGGCGGTTCCGCGGGCGCCTGGGGCACTGAGAACCCGGGGCGGGGCCGGTCACGCATCGAGGCGGAGCCGGCGGGCTGGGCCTCGACGCGACGAGGCGCGAAGGTTGTGGCGGCGTCGTCATGTTTGTGGGCGGCGGGCACGGTTCCGGTCGGCCCGTCCGGGTCCACCGTGACGGCCGGTTGCAGCATCGTGGAGTCCTGGTTCCGGTTCCCTCCCGAGGCCCTTCCGGACGCCTCCTCCATGACATCGAGCTGGGTGGTGGCCAGCTGCAGGTCGGTCTGCACCTGTTGCAGCGCCCGAGCCAGGGCGACGGCGCTGGCATACCGTCCGCGGGGGGACTTGGCCATCGCCGTGACCAGGACCCGCTCGAGCTGCTCGGGCACGTCGCGTCGTCCGATCGGGGGGATCGGTCGATGGAGCACACGGTCGAGCATCGAGAGCTGGTCGTTGCGGTTGGCGCCGGAGACGTCGACGTGGGGTGAACGTCCCGCCAGCAGCGTGTAGATGGTCGCGGCCAGGGCGTAGACGTCCGAGGCCGGCGTCAGGCTCTCCTGGTCGAGCTGCTGCTCGGGTGAGGCCCACGGCGGGGACGCCCCACCGAACTCGTCCTGCTCGACACTGAGCCCGATGGGCGCGGCGATCCCGAAGTCGCCGAGCACCGGACGTCCGAAAGGGGTGAGGAGAATATTGGCAGGCTTGATGTCTCTGTGGAGGTAGCCGACTCTGTGGATGGTCTCCACCGCGCCCGCCACCTGGATACCGATCTCCAGGGCGCGTGTGAGGCTCAAGGGCTGCGAGGCGGCCAGCTTGCCCAGGTGGGGCGGGGGACAGTACTCCATGATGAGGTAGCTGCGCTCCTCCTCCACCGTCCCGGCCCCGTAGACCGACACGATGGAGGGATGCGACGAGAGCCGGGCCATGAGGTCCGCCTCAGTGGTGAACCGGTGGTGGTCGCGCTGGCTGCCTCCTTGCCGCAGGATCTTGACCGCCACGTCGCGGCGCGGCACCTGCTGCTCATACAGGAAGACATCGGCAAACCCCCCGGCGCCCAGGAAGCGCTTGGGCTTGGCTCCGGGGATCGGCGGTCCCTGCGGGGCGGTGCTCGGGGCGGACATCATGCCTCCCGCTCCACCGTCAGGGTCGTGTCGTCACCGATGTCGATGACGTCGCCGATGCGCAGGAAGAGCTGCTGGTGCTCAGGCACGCGACGGGGCTCCTCCCCGGCTCGCAGCAGGAAGGTCCCGTTGGTGGAACCCAGGTCCTCGACGCTCATGTCCCAGCCCTCGACCCGCACGGCGCAGTGAGTCTTCGAGATCGCCTTGCCCGGGCTGGGGACCGCGAGCAGGCGGGGGCTCGGCGCGGCGGTGCTGCTCGTGCCCTGGGGCACTCGGCCGATGATGACGTCGGCGTCCAGGACCGCGGTGGCTCCGGAGGAGACTCGCAGAACGCCCAGGACCGGTCGCTCGACCTGGCCGGTCCTGGAGGTGATGGCACCGTCGCACTCGCGGCACGAGGAGGCGTGCACGGGGTTGGGGTGCCCCGCCTCGCAGAACACGGCAAGCACGCTGGGGCCGGTACCGGAGGGCTCGTCGAGCCCGGGCCCGCCCAGGGCGTCCCTGGCGGCATGGAGCCCTGCAGCCGAGACGGTGCGCCCGTCGTGCTTCCACCGCTCGCCCGAGGGCGCCGAACCGATCGGGGAAGGCGCATCCATACCGTCGTCCACGACCTGCCCGTGAGCCGGGAGCGGCTCATCGGCCCGCGACGAGTGCCGGCCGGAGGCGTCCTCGCCCTGGGGGGAGGCCCGGTGGCGTCCGAGCCCTGCGGTCCCTGCGGTGAGCCGGGCCAGCGGATCGATGTCCTCCGACGGGGGCGAGCTGATGGACACCTCCTCGATGCCCCGCATCATCGTGTGCTCACTGAGATGACCGACGCGCTCGTCCTCGGCCTGCTGCTCGGGTGCCTGCGGGTCTGCGGCTTCGGCCTCAGGAACGTCGTCGGGGCCCAGCACCGCGGCCGGCTCCTCAGGGACGGCCAGTTGCGGGGAGCCCGCACCGTCCAGCAGGTCCATGGACTCCGGTCCCAGCGTCCGTCCGGGATCGGGGCAGGCCAGGTGGGTGGCGTCCCCCTGGTTCTGCCTCGCAGGTCGCGATGACGACGGCGGTGGGTCGTCCCGCTCCGGGACGCCGTCGTCCTGAGCCGGCTGGAGGATCTCCTGGACCGCCGATGGCAGCGGTGCCCTCTGACCCCCCTGACCCTCGTGAGCGCCGGAAGGAACCGGCGAGGACAGTGGGAGCTGGTGGCCTTTGAAGCCGATGTGCAGCTGTGAGGCCCGCACGATTCCCGAGCGCAGGGGGAGGAACTCCTCGAGGCCTTCGGGGCCGGCCGCGTACCCGGTGGCCGGGGCGAGCTCGAGGATGCACTGGTTGACCCCGTCGTAGCGGGACTCCTCCCACACGACCACCTCTGAGGCGCGGAAGCTGCGCTCGCCGTCGGCAGTGTCCAGGTGGAGGCAGAAGCGCCCCCGGGCAGCCACGCGCAGTTCCTGGCCGTCGATGGCCATCATGAGGAAGTCGGGGAGGGTGAAGACCTCGTTGTCGTGCAGCCGGCTCAGGCTCCGCAGTAGGTCACCGAGGCGGCGGTGCTCACCGAGCTCGGTCCACATCGCCTCCATCGCCTGCGCGCTGCCGTCGAGGGCGAGGACGCCGCCCTCCGCGACGGCGACCAGGATGTCGCCGGGTATCCAGCGTGTCAGCATGTTCATGGACGAGACCTCCTGGAGACGGGGGCGGGGACGGTGGATTCGGAGCCGGCGCCCCGGGGCAGCGTGATGTCGTCGACCTGCGTGTCCTCCCAAGGAGGGAAGGCCTCCACGACGTCGACGACGATGACGGTGACGTTGTCTGGTCCGCCGGTGGCCAGGGCCAGGGCCACCAGCTCCCGGGCGGCGTGGCGCGGGTCGGGCACGGACCTGGACACCGTCTCGATGAGGGAGTCGGAGACGTGCCCGCTTAGCCCGTCCGAGCAGATGATGAAGCGATCGCCCACGGTGGCCGGCAGAAGGTGCTGGTCGGCCACCACCTGGTCCCCTCCGCCGGCCCCCAGGGCCCGCGTGATGACGTTGCGGTGGCATGAGGACAGTGCCCGGGCCCGGTCCAGGTCACCGGAGTCGATGAGCTCTTGGACCTCGGAGTGGTCGTGGGTGATCTGGGAGAAGGACTGGGCTGACAAGTGGTAGGTGCGTGAGTCGCCGATGTTGACCACACGCAGGCACGGGAGCGACCCCTGCCGGGAGAGCAGCAGACCCGTGAGCGTCGAGCCAGGGGCACGTTCCCCGGTACCCAGGGCGGCTACGCTGCGTGCGGCACGGGTCAGCCGCCTGCTGAACTCCTGCGACGTGACGACGTCGCGCCCCACGAGATCCGCGAAGACCCCCACTGCGCGAGCCGAGGCGGCAGCGCCCAGGTCGTGTCCCCCCATCCCATCAGCGACGAGGAAGACCGGAGAGTCGGCCAGCAGCGAGTCCTCGTTGTTGGTACGGACCCGGCCGACGTCGGTGGCCGAGCCGTGACGCACGACGAGGCGGACCCCCTGAGGAAGGGAGGCCTCATGAGTCGCCGGATGCGCTGCGGCGGGTCGGTTCATCTCATCATCCCGTCTCAGCGCCCCACCATGAACCGGCGTTGACCGATTCGGATGATGTCGCCGGCGCCGGCTCTGACGCGCTGGCCCTCACTGGCACTCGTCAGCGTGCCCTCAGGGGTCTCCACCGAGGTGCCGTTGGTGGAGCCCAGGTCCTCAACAAGCACCCCGGTTCCGTCCACGATGACGGCGATATGGGTCTTGGAGATGGAGAATCCCGGATCGTCGACGGCCAAGGTGCGGGCGCCCTCCCATGGCCCAACCGCCTGCGGGTTGCGCCCCAGAAGGAGCGTGCCTGTGGCGGTGAGGTCGATCCGCTGCCCGGTGTCCAGCAGGAGCGAGGGCGCGCGCCGGGCAGCGGGCCTCGCAACAGTGCGGTCCAGGGGGTCCTCCCCGCCGTAGGAGACCTGGGACGTCCAACCATCCTCGGGCCCCGGTACAGACCCTCCGGGGGCCATGGGGGAGTCCGCCTGCTCCAGGTGGACGGGGCGCTGGCCAGGCGCCGTTGCTGCCTCCGGCTCCCCGGACCGCCACGGAACCTCAGTGATGAGGCCCTCGGCTCCGGGGACCGGTACGGAGACCTCTGCGCTGCGAGTCTCGTCCGGCGCTCGGCGTATCTCGACAGAGCCGACGTGAAGGCACTCATCTGCCTCGATGAGGTCCTCGCGATCCTCACGGCGGTGGAGCTGCTCATCCCCATGCCCTTCGCCGGTGATGTCGCCGTCGCCCTCATCGCGCAGCGCCGACCACTGGGGGCCGAAGGACTCACCCCCTCGCGCCACTGCGGGCCCGGCGGCTCCGATCCCTGAGGGCTCCTCACCGGAACCGGCGTCCTTGGTGACCACGATGATGTCACTGATCCGGTCGAACCAGGAGCGACCGCTGCGGTCCTCTGAGATCAGGTAGATGATGACGGCCCCAATACCCAGGGTGAGGCTTGAGGCGATCAACAGGACCACGAGCTTGGCCAGGGCGTTCAGGCCAGGCCTTCCCGGCAGGCTCCACCGCAGCCAGGAGATGCCCACGACCCTCATCCCCAGGGTCTGCCCGCGCCTCCACAGCTCCATGACCTCGAACCGGACGACAGCCGCCGCTCCCAGCAGCGCGAACACGGCTGCCACCCCGTTCGCCACCGCGGAGGCCGACTGCAGGGCGATCACGGTGGGTATCAGGCATATGGCGTTGATGAGGGACACCACCACTGCGTCGACCACCAGTGCCGTGGCTCGCATACCGGTGCTGGCCACTCGGAGGCCTCGCAGATGGGCGGGGGAGTCATGGGTGAGTGCCGAGGTCGGGGGGAGGGCGGAGTCCGTCACTCGGATCCCTGGTGATCCTGTCGTCATCAGTCATCTCCTTGCGGGGAGGGCAGTGAGTCCGTGGCCGACTGACGCGGCGGTCTGCGCAGACCCGACGACGGGCTCAGCCGGCTCGGCCACCGGACCGGTGCACGGCCGGGACGACGTCTCAAGGAGGTCACCGAGAACCGCGCCACCAGGCGCCGGTACCGGGAGGTGCGGGAGGCCAGGGTCCGGCTCAGGGCGTCGGTGCTGTTCCACGCACTGGCCTCCACCGCGTCGGCCATGTCCTGGCCGCTGAACACCGTGGAGTCCACCAGCTGGGCCAGGCCGCCGACGCTGCCCGAGGCCGGGCGCGGGCGGAAAGTCAGCCCCGGATTCGGCTCGCCGGAGACGAAGGAGTCCAGGTAGAGGGCCTGCTCACTGCGGGTGGTCGCGCGCGGGACCCCGGTGCGCAGGTCCGTGGCGTAGTCGATGAGCTCGTTCCAGGAGCCGGTGATGCGCTCGGTCCGGCTCGCCGCCCGGCGCCGTCGACGACGACGCCACGCCTTGGCCGCCACGATGATGATGAAGGGCGCGGCGATGACCGCTAAGGCACCGCCCACCTTGGCCGCCAGGAGCAGCCATGCCAGCCAGGGGCTGGGGCGGTCCGAGTCGTCGTCGCGGTCCTCATTGGTCTGCGGCGTCAGGTCGGCCGGGTCCTGGGGAGGCACCGGTGGCTGAAGCACCTGGGGACGAGGATTCGGCTTGGGTTTGGGAACCTCCGTCTGGGGCTTCTGGTCGCGGGGTGGAGTGGGATCGAAGGACACCCAGCCCACGGAGGAGAAGCTGACCTCCACCCAGGCGTGGGCATTGGTCCCGGTGATCGCCTGCGTGCCCCCAGAGTAGGTCTCGGGGTAGAACCCCAGGACCACGCGCGCCGGGTACCCGGCCTGCCTGGCCATGAGCGCCATCGCGACGGCGTACTGCTCGTCGTCGCCGATCATCGGCTTCTTGGGATCCAGGAAGGCGGTCAGGCGGGCCGTTGAGTGGCTCGGCAGGGAGAGCTTGTCACTGCCGTCGGAGAAGAAGCCCTGGCTGGAGAAGGTCTGCGCCATCGTCCGGATCTTCTCGGCCGGGGTGGAGGCGTCGCCGATGAACTCGCTCAGACGGGTCCCGGCCGACTCCGGCACATTGCTCGTCTCCGGCATTGTCAGCGTGGTGAGCGCCTTGTTGCTGAGCTGGGCATCGGTCCAGGTCGGAGTGTCCATGATCGTGGTCGTGTAGCGGTCCCCTCGAGTCAGGCCCTGCGTGGTGATGGCCGACTCCAGCGGCTCGGAGTAGTACAGGGACTCCTGCAGGCCTGTGGCACGGTCACCGCTGAAGGCGACCGACTGCATCCGACCGCCCCCGGGCATCCAGTAGCCCGAGTAGTCCTTGATCGTCACGCTCAGGCTCGTGGTGCTGGCACCACCTGGCAACGGCTCATCGGTGACGGTGGAGCCCACCCGCCGGAACCCCTCCGCCGAGGCGTCAGTACCCACCCGCATGACGGTGCCGTCATAGGCATCCAACGTGGCCAGACGAATCCTCTGCCCCTCCTTAAGACCCTCAACGGTGAAGAGGGTCGAGTCCTTCTGGTTGTCCACCCAGTAGCGGAAGGATGTCAGCGGCGAGGCGTAGGCCGACAAATCCAGAGGAGGCCTCACATGATCGCGCAGCACATCACGGTGGCCTCCGGGCTCAATGACGGGGGACAGGAGCGCGGCGACGGCGACGGCGAGCGCCAGCATCCCGGAGGTGCCGGCGACAACACGGAGCCGGGCACGACGCCGTGACCCGGGCCTGCCGATGATCCCGTGCCCCGCCGCGATACGTCCCCGCTGCTGCAGGTGAGCCATCCACACCATGGCGACCACCAGGGCAAGACCAGCCGCCGGAAGCGCCAGCGGCGCCCGCTGCGAGCCCCACAGGATCCCGATGAGTCCCAGCGCCGCCACGGCCACCAGGGCCCAGCCCCGGCGCCTACCGGCGCGCAGCGCGATCGTCACCGCCACCAGCGAGCACAGCAGCCCACTGAGGTAGGGGACGATCCCCGGGCCCACGAAGGACCCCGCCGGGGGCGCGATCGTTAGCAGATCCTTCCACGAGGTCACCGCGCCGACCACCAGCCCCTGAAGGGTCGTCATGGTCGGCACCCCCCAGCGACCCGTCGTGGAGGGTAGCGCCAGCGGACCTCCCGTCAGGAGGTAGGAGATGATCGCGGCCAGGAGGACCTCCAGGGGGTTCCACCGCCACCGGGCCCCGGCCAGTGCCACAAGCGTGCCGATGACGATACCCCCGGCCACGGCGACGTAGCCGCTTAAGGTTCCGAAGACGGCCCCGTGCGTGGTTCCGGCGGCGACCAGCAGCAGCACGACCGCCCCCAGGCTCACCCAGTCCAGACGACGGACCGGCGATCCGCTGCCCGACGAGGCGGTGGTCGCCGCGCTCGCAACGGCGCCGGTGGGCAGAGCCTGGGGAGGATCGGGAGGAGTGCGTGACTCGAGAGCAATCATGAACGCGCCTTTCTCATCGCGGGCGCCAGATGCTCCAGGTCGGGCAGCGTCACCACGGGCAGCCCGGCGACCCTCTGCGAGGCCAAGCGCTGACGGCCCTTGATCCTCAGCGCCAGGCAGCGGGTGCTGGCCGGCAGCTCGGCATGAGCGCGGTGGAGGGTGGCCGCCGAGGTCCTAGCACCAGTGACCAGGACGGTGACCGACGCCTGAGGCACGGTGCTGACCGCCTGCCTGGTCAGGCTCACCAGGTCCCCGGCCCTCTCCACCGGGTTGAGCGTGGTGAAGGTGTCCAGCACTCTCGCCCCCGTGGGCAGGTAGGGGCGGCCGGCCTGAGTGACCAGGCTGATCTCCCGGTTGTCCCGCACCGCGGCCAGCAGCAGTGAGGCGCTCGCGGACACCGAGGTCTCGAAATCCTCTTCCTCGTCCCAGACGTGTGGATCAAGGTCATGGACGACCAGAAGGTGGGCCCTGCGGGTCTCCTCGAACTGGCGCACCATGAGGCGTCCGGTGCGGGCAGTGGTCTTCCAGTGGACGTTGCGGCGATCGTCACCGGGGGTGTACTCGCGCAGGGCGTGGAAGGAGACGTCGGAGCTGGACAGGTCCTGGGTGGCGGCGCCCTCGATGTCTCGGATGAACCCGATCGCTGTGGAGTCCAGGTTGACGGTGCGCGGGTGGATGAACAGGTCGACCGGCTCAGTCCAGTTCTGTGAGCGTCGGACCAGGCCGAGGACGTCCCCGCGGATGCTTCGCACCGGCCCCACCGTGATGACTCCCCGATGCCGGGTGGGCACGGTGAAGACCTCCTGGTGCTCGGCGCCGGGGGAGAGGTGAGGAACATCGAAGACGGCCAGCCCCTGGCCCACCGGCATCTCCACCGTCGCCGGTCGGGTGGCACGCCCCGAGGGAGGCGACAGGTACAGGGAGCCCAACGCCGGATCGCCGACGACGACCCTGGACGAGACCAGACAGAGCCGCACCCGGTAGGTGGCTCGGCCCAGCGCCTGGAGGGCCGCCAGAACCATGAGGGTGGCCAGGGCCAGGGCGATGAACCAGGCCTCCACCCAGTGCCGGCCGGAGCCCAGGTACCAGGAGATGACGAGCACCAACAGGCAGCCCCGCCCCAACGTGGTCACCATTGCAGCCGCGGCGCCCACCCACGAGCCGCAGGCGGCCAGCACCGGTCCGACCACGGGAACAGCGCGTATCCTCACGGCCAGTGCGGACAGGTGTGTGCGCACGGCCCGTCCTGCTCGTCGTAGTGTTGCCAGAGCCTGCCGGAGCGCTCTGGACACAGACGATGCCGACGAGCGGGCTGCGCTCGAGGTCCGCCTCAGTGCGTTCAGCATCTGTCGGGAACGCCTCGAACCGGTCCTCGGCGCGGAGGACCCCAGCGGGGCGGAGGAGGCAGGCGTCCGTCCGCTCTTCGGGGTTCCGCGTGCCTCCTCATCCGGCGAGGAGGCGTGGGCGCCGGGGGCAGGGCCCGATGTCGTCGCAGCCATGACGATCTACTTCTGCACGCTGGGGACGGGGACGATCTCCAGGGCCTCGGAGATGACCGCCGACGGCGTGGCGCCGGTGAACTCGGCGTCGGGGTCCATGACCAGGCGGTGGGCCCACACGA
>ERZ772958.299-NODE-299-length-21950-cov-3.985430_pt1 | contig 21950 bp, 16 predicted proteins | sample MGYA00580681_ERZ772958 | MGnify/ENA primary metagenome ERZ772958 (study PRJEB29015, sample SAMEA2738089) | human oral metagenome | biome: human oral; feature: human-associated habitat; material: saliva | place: China | collected 2275 ...
TAAACGCCTGGCCGATTTGCCTGTCAACGCAGACCAACGCAAATCTCCATTTGCCTCAACATATCGGTGAGAAAGCGTCAACCATCCGCACCACTAGCACGCGCAAAGGAGGGAAGGAAGAAAAATACGATAAGATCAAGAGAGAAGTCTTACACTTCAGGGCTCCAAGTAGAAGGATTGGCGCGCCAACGAGCCAAGAGAGGCAAGTGGCTCTCCTCGATGTAGCCAATGGCACGAGCCGTTTCTACCACCGCCTCATAGTTGGTGAGTGTGGTCAGGGTGACATTCGCAGCGCGGAAAGCCTCTTCTGCCACGGGGAATCCGTAGGTGAAGCTCGCCACCATGCCGAGAATTTCAAACCCTGCAGCACGGAGCGCCTCAACAGCCTTAAGACTGCTGCCACCTGTCGAAATTAAGTCTTCGACAACCACCACTTTTGCACCTTCAGGCAAGGTACCTTCGATGAGATTGCCCATGCCGTGGTCCTTAGCTTTAGCGCGCACGTAGCACATAGGGAGATCCAAGGCATCGGCTACCAAAGCACCTTGAGCGATAGCGCCAGTAGCCACACCAGCAATGGCAGTAGCCTCGGGATATTGCGCACGAATCAGAGCTGCGAGTTGGTCTTTCACAAAGGTGCGCACCTTGGGATAAGCCAACGTCTTGCGATTGTCGCAATAGAATGGAGACAACCAGCCACTCGCCCAGGTGAAAGGCTGTGTAGGTTGGAGTTTGATGCACTGCACCTCGAGCAGTTGCTGTGCAAATTGGGAAGCGATGGAAGACATATTAGGTTGATTTTAAGTGAATAGTCAGAAAAAGAAGTCTACACTATGCGAGCGCAGGGGGAGTTCACACGCAATGTACTTGGGAAGCGCCGCTGTGGTGTCGTATGGTACTATGGCGATGTCGGGAAATTCAGTCCCTCGCGCATCACGTGCACTATGAGCTGCGCCCCTTCTTGTGGGGCAACATTTGTGCCAAGTTGGGCACGCATACGGGCATATCCCGATAATTGCGCTTGTCGAGCTGCGCTAGTGTCGTCGAGCAGTGGGAGCAGATGGCGCGCAATGTGGTGCGGTGCAGTATGATCTGCAATGAGTTCAGGCACAACTTCGTCGTCTGCAATGAGATTGACCAAAGAGATGAAGCGGCAGTTGAGAAAATGCGGTTGGATGGCACGCACGAGCGCACCTCCTCTGATATGGTAGCACACCACCTGCGGCACACCAAAGAGCGCAGTTTCGAGCGTTGCGGTGCCACTTGTGACCAATGCGGTGTGCGCATGCTTCAACAGCGCGAAAGTAGCCGCAGACACCAGATGCACATGAGGATAACCCTGCAAATAAGGTGCATATTCCTCAGGTTCGATGCCAGGAGCAGCAGCTATCACCGCTTGAAAATCGTGCGCATGCACGGAGTGTTCGGCAGTGTTGTGGGCAGAGGGGACAGATTGGGTAGCAGAGATACCACGGCTTCTTGCGGCAGATTTGGTTTGCACCTGCGCAAAAGCCTGCAACATCCGCGGCAGGTTGGCAGCAATTTCCGAGCGGCGCGAACCAGCAAGCAATGCTACAATTTTGCGCTGCGGATCGAGCTGATGCGCTGCACAGAAGTCTGCGAAAGAATGACTGTCATGCTGCAAGAAATCATCGACCTCTGCACGCGAAGGATTGCCCACATAGTCCACTTTATAGCCATGTTTGCGCTCGAAATAGTCCACTTCAAAGGGTAAAATCGAGAGCACCTTGTCCACATTTTGGCGGATTTTGCGAATGCGTCCCTCTTTCCATGCCCAAATCTTGGGGGCGATGTAATAGAAGATGGGAGCATCGAGGTGTTTTCGTGCCCAAGCCGCGATATTCAGATTGAAACCAGGATAATCCACTAGGATAATCGCATCGGGACGATAGACCTCAATAGCCGCCTTGCACGCACGCATGGCGCGAAGTATCTGCGGCAAGTGAAGCACCACCTGCACAAAGCCCATATACGCCATAGTGCGATAGTGCCAAAGCACGTCAACGCCAGCTGCCGCCATGAGATCGCCGCCCAAGCCTTGGAATTGAGCATCGGCATCTTCCTTGCGAAGAGCTGTGACGAGGTGCGAAGCGTGAAGATCGCCCGAGGCTTCGCCAGCAATGATGAAATAGCGCATGATGAAAGGGAGAAATTACGAGGTGGAATCTGCTGAATTGGTTAGTGGGAAGGGAGAAATTACGAGGTGGGACATGCGAAGTATGGAGGTGAAATTCCGAGAATCACTCCCTGTTGCTGTGCCTTACCACTCCTTCGATTGAAGTTGTTGCAACAAGGGATAGTTGGTTGCATCGAGCGTCTGCGGAGTAATCGACACATAACCGTGAGCCAGCGCCCAGCGGTCAGTGTCTTCCGCTTCAGGTTCTAGTTCGTAGGGTTCGCCAGTGAGCCAATAATAAGGTGAGCCACTGCGAGGTTTGTAGTTCACCGCCATCTCGTTCACCCAGCGCGAACGCGCCATACGGCACACTCTCACGCCTTGAAATTCGGGAGCCGCGGGGAAATTGACATTGAGGGCGGAGAAAGGTGGAAGTCCTTCGCGGAGCACCTGTTGCACAATCTCTACAATGTAGGGCGCGCAAGCCGACATATCGACATCGTAGCTGAAGTGGCAGTAGGAAAATCCGATGCCGGGCACGCCTTGTAGCACTCCTTCGTTGGCTGCTCCCATGGTGCCGGAATAAAAGGTGTTGACACTAGAGTTATCGCCGTGGTTCACCCCCGAAACCACCAAATCGGGCTTGCGACCGTAGTTGTCGAGGAGCACATTGAAGGCGAGTTTCACACAATCCACCGGACTTCCCGTGCAAGAATAAATGTCGAGTCCGTCTTCCTCATGCACGAGTCGGCACTGAATGGGCTGCGTGGTGGTGATGGCACAGCCAAAACCAGAGCGCGCACCACTGGGTGCCACAACCAAAATGTCGGCTATAGGACGCAACACATCGATGAGAAAGTTGATGCCAGGGGCTTGATAGCCGTCGTCGTTGGAAAGGAGGATAAAGGGTCGTGCGGAGGAGTTGAGCATTTCTTCGAGAGATTGGAGAGATGGACAATGAAACAATAGAGATAGAGGTGCAGGCAGCGCAAGGCAGCCAAAGAGTGATGCAGGCAGTGCGAGGGCCTCGTGGAAATTCATACGATGGCACCTTATCGCGTGCGATGTTGCAACAGTAAAAGCACCATGATGGGTGCACCCACTAGGGGAGTCACCGCATTGAGCGGCAGTTGTGCTTCGCCCCATAGCGGCAGTCGCGCCACAAGTTGGCAGAAGAGAAGAAGCACACTCCCCATCAAGAGCGTGAGGGGTAGCAGACGATGATGGGCACCTTGGTGTGACACCAAACGCGCTGCGTGAGGAGCTGCCAAACCGACAAAGGCGATGGGGCCACAAAGGGCAGTGACCACTGCGGAAAGCAGACCAACGACAGCCAAAAGGCGGAAGCGCTCGCGATCCACGCTGATGCCCAGCGACTGCGCATAGACATCGCCCAGCAACCATGCGTCGAGCACGCGCAACTGGCGGAGCGTCAAGAGCAAAAGAAGAATGATGGCAAGGGCAAAAAGCGGAAGTTGCGACCAACTCACAGAAGTGCAGTCGCCCAAAAGCCAAAGTTGATAGTGGCGCAGTCCATCGGCAGAAGCGCGATGTGCCAAGATGGCAAGCACCGAAGAGACCATGAAGGAGAGCATCACCCCCACTAAGAGCACAGCTGTGGCACTCGCCAAACGACGGCTCACACTAAGCAGCACAGTCAGCACCACCAGTGCGCCCAACAATGCCGAGAGCACGGTGAGGGTGAAGCCTGTCAAGACCGAAACACTCCCCACGACCATCATGGCAAGGGCAGCTCCGAGCGCAGCACCAGCGTTGATGCCTAGGAGAGAAGGGTCGGCTAGCGGATTGCGAAAGAGAGTCTGCGTGAAGAGTCCACTTCCTCCAAGCGCGGTTCCCGAGAGGGCGGCGGTGAGAGCGATGGTCAAGCGATGGTGCACCACGATTTCTTGCCCGATGGCAGACGCAGTGCCGCCCTCGCCTAGTAGGCTGCGCGCAGCATCGCCCAAAGCGGTCGCCACTTCTTGCGGAGTCATCCACACACTACCCACAAAAAGATGCAACCCAATGAGCAGTAGCACGAGCAAACTCAGGCTCAGCAGCAAGGTGCGGTGGGAGAGAGAGAGAATAGGCATGGAGGGGAGAGACAAACGAAGGGGCAAATGCAGAGAAAAAACCGTGGGCGAATAAACCCAAATCGGTCATTAGACCGTTATTGTACGACTTGTTATTGAAAAGATAACTTCCTGTCATCTTTCATTTTCTTGTTGGCATCTAGTTTTTGGTTCGTTCTCGTCGTAGCCCGCTACGCCTTCAAACTCACCGTAAACAATCTGCTCAACAATCTAATGAAATCTGTTCAGAATCTAATGACCGATTTGGGATAAAGTATTCCCAATGTGCAAGACCAATCTTCGCTTCAGCAGAGCATCAGTGGAGCGGCAGCGAATGGAAATAGCGCAAAGCGTCTGTGGCATCTAGCGGCAAGGTACCGAGCATGATGCACCATTCGTGCAACAACTGTGCAGGAGCGAAGGGGGTATGCTCATAGTAAGGCACTTGCATCGTGGGGCACACCCACACGCGATGGGAACGCACAGCAGGAAATTGCGCATAGACGCGAGAGAGAGCCGTGAGTGCGGCGTAGTTTGGGGGCAGTTCGTCACCGCCTTTGATGATCCACACGTCTGCCGTTTGGGCATATTGCCAAGCGCGCTCCAAAGGAAGTGGCAGGCTACCGGCTTGATCGTTGTGGCGCAAGGGATAGTCTCCGCCTGCGTCTGCGATGAGGGTGGCAAGATAACTGCGTCCGCCAGGCACATACCAAGTGCTTTGCCAGGGCAAATCGAGCCAAACACGCACTGCACGATGGGAGATGCTTGAAGGGGGCTGCAGCGTTACGGAGGAATCTTCCCCTCGTGATGCTGTCGCCTTGTGCATTGGTGCATCCTTTTCTCGGAGGTTATCCAAATTATCTCCGACATTTTCAAAATTTTCTCCCACGTTTTTTGGAAAATCTCCCACGTTTTTGGAAAAAACTCCGACGTTTTTCTGATTTCGTCGGAGATTTTTTTTGTACCCTCCCACGTTTGGCGTATCCACTGGGATTTTCGCGTCAAAAGCGGACTGCATTTTGGGGTGGTGTTCCCGCTGCGAAGCACCGGATGGCGTAGGGTGCGCTACCCCCGATAACGTAGTTTGCTCTAAAGCCGACTGCACAGTTTGCGCCAACCATTCGTAGTTGCGCACTTCAAGTGCAAAGAGACTATCGGCTAGTTGGGATTTTCCCCACAGTCTGCCGTAGAATCGCATCCACTCAGCGCGTCCCAAAGGCGATGTTTCGAGATAGTCGGCACAGTCCACGATGGGAACATGAGCGCGCTCTAACGACTCGTAGCGAGCATTTTCAAAGGGAGCAAACAGACAAGCCTGCGTTTTTGCCGCAATGATGCGCTCCACATTGGGTTGGTCGCCACGTCCAAAGTCGGGAAGGTGGAGTTCTTTGAGTTCGGGTGCGACGATGTAGGCGGTGTCGCAAAGTCCCACGAGCGATTGTTGGGCTCCGAGTTGGAGTGCAAGGGCAGCATGCACGGTGCTTTGCGGAAGGGTGCGCTGCAAAGGGGTGTGGAGCAACACGGACGTAGGGTGCTGCGCTTGCAAGGCTTCGACAGCAGCGGAAGACATCGCTTGATCCACCAGAAGATATTGGCGCAACACTTGCGTGGTGTCCCACGGATTGACTATTTCCACCCACGTGTGGTCGGGCGCATCGGTCATACGGAGCAATTTGGCGTAGCGCATCGGCGCCGCCGTGGGAGAGACGGACGAGGCACAACCGCAGAGCAAGAGCAGCCCTGCGATTAGAAATCCAAAGCCTAACTTTAGTCGGCACATATTCCTCGTACTTTTGCCATGTGTCCGCGTTGCAAACAAGCCTCTTCATCGGTTTGCAGGGCAAAAGGTAGGGTCACTTCGCCCACCAACGAGGTGTTCATCAACTGGCAGATGCGCTGTTTGTCGTAATTGTGCCCAAGGAGGAACATCAACTTAGTCACTACGGCTTCGAGTGTCATGTCGTGACCGTTCAACACTCCTGCTTCTATGAGCTGAAGCGAGGTGTCGTAACGCCCCATGTCCACCGTTCCTGTGGAACACTGCGTGGTGTTGATGATTACCACCCCACGATCGCTGAGTTCTTTCAGACGTTCGTAGAGCCACGGCAGCTTAGGCGCGTTGCCCGCTCCGTAGGTTTTGAGCACTAGTCCGCGCAGATTGGGGATGTCTAGATAGGCATTCATCACCTCTTCGCGCATGCCGGGGAAGAGGGTCAAAATGGCGATGTGGTCATCGAGAAGATAGTTGGGACGGAAGGGCTTCGCAGGGTCGGGACGATGGATAAACGCTTCTTCAAACTTGATGTGGATGCCAGCATCTGCGAGATGATGGAAATTGTAAGAGCGAAAAGCGTTGAACCCCTCGGAGTTAATCTTGGTGGTGCGGTTGCCACGGAGCAGTTTGTTTTCAAAGAAAATGCAGACTTCGGGCACCATGGGCTTGCCTTCTGGGCAGCGCGCAGCAGCAATCTCGATGCTGGTGAGGAGATTTTCCTTTCCGTCGGTACGCAACTGCCCAATGGGCAACTGACTTCCGGTGATGACCACAGGTTTGCCTAGGTTTTCGAGCATAAAACTCAAAGCGGAGGCAGTGAACGCCATGGTGTCTGTGCCGTGGAGGAGGACAAAACCATCGTAGCTGTCGTAGTTGTCGGCAATAACCTCCACCATGCGCGTCCAATACTTCGGCTCCATATCGGAAGAGTCGATGGGGGGACCAAAGGTAATGGTTTCGATGTCGTAGTGGAAACGCGCGAGTTCGGGCACGAAGTTGCTGATGTGCTCCCAATCGAAGGCTTCAAGTGCGCCAGTGGTGGGATTTTCAAGCATACCAATCGTGCCGCCAGTGTAGATGATGAGTATCCTAGCTCCGTTCATGTGATGATTTGTTTCTGCAAATATACCTTTTTTTAGCGAGATTATCCGCCTTTTCGCGTCAAAAAATCCCCCACTCTAGCACGGCTCTCAGCAGGGGAAAAGGAGGGAAAAGGAGGCTTTTGCTGGCAGATTGACGGAGATGGGTGCGAAAAACGGACGAACGAATAGCCAAATCCGATATTTAGTTGTATCTTTGTATCAAATTCGCACTGTCTTTTTCTTTTGTTTTTATGGCTTTGTTCCTCGTTTTTGGAGGCAAAAGCGCCAATTTCGACACAGGCAGTGCAACGATGATAAGACGACGATATGAAAGAATTTATACAAACTGAGGTCAAGGCGGAAACGGCTGTCCTTGTGGCACTCATCACCAAGACACAAAACGAACATAAAACGCAAGAGTATCTCGACGAACTGGCTTTTCTGGCGGAAACAGCAGGAGCGGAGACGGTGCATCGCTTCACACAACGTGTGGATGGTCCGAGTTCGGTGACTTATGTGGGCAAGGGTAAACTGGAAGAAATCCGTGCCTACATCGAGGATTGCGAAAAAGCCGCGGAAGAAGCCGAAGAAGATCCCCTCTGGCCTGCCGATGTGGAGAAGCCACGCCCCGTGGGTATGGTGATTTTCGACGATGAACTCTCAGCGAAACAACTACGCAACATCGAGGCTGTGCTGCAAGTGAAGATCTTAGACCGCACTTCGCTCATCCTAGATATCTTTGCCATGCGCGCACAAACGGCGAATGCGAAAACGCAAGTCGAACTGGCGCAATATCGCTACATGCTTCCTCGTCTGCAGCGCCTTTGGACGCACTTGGAACGTCAAGGCGGTGGCTCCGGTGGTGCCGGTGGTGGCAAAGGCGGTAGCGTGGGTTTGCGCGGACCTGGTGAAACGCAGCTCGAAATGGACCGACGCATCATCCTCAACCGTATGTCGCTCCTCAAAGAACGCTTGGCAGACATCGACCGACAAAAGACTACGCAACGACAAAACCGCGGAAAGATGGTGCGCGTGGCACTGGTGGGATACACCAACGTGGGAAAATCTACCCTCCTTAACCTGCTTTCTAAGAGTGAAGTCTTTGCCGAAAACAAACTCTTTGCGACCCTCGACACGACGGTGCGCAAGGTGATTGTGCACAATCTACCTTTCCTCTTGGCAGACACGGTGGGATTCATCCGCAAACTCCCCACAGACTTGGTGGATTCCTTCAAGTCTACCCTCGATGAAACGCGCGAAGCTGACTTGCTTGTCCATGTGGTGGATGTGAGTCACCCAGATTTTGAAGAGCAACTGCAAGTGGTGAATCGCACCCTCTGCGACTTGGGATGCGCCGACAAGCCACAAATTTTGGTGTTCAACAAGATGGATGCTTACACTTGCACGCCTAAAGATCCGAATGATTTGACGCCTGCCACGAAAGAAAACGTGACGCTCCCCGAACTCATGCAGACCTGGATGGGACGCACGCAAGGCACGGGCGAAAACATGACCGACCAACAGGGCACTGCTCCCTTAGATGTTATCTTCATCTCGGCACGCGAGCGCGAAAACATCGAGGAATTGCGCGATCTCTTCTACAAGCGCGTGCGTGAAATACACGTGCAAAAGTATCCTTACAACGATTTCCTCTTCTACGACTACGACGCTGAAGGGGAAATGGTCTAACCTTTTTCACGACTTCTCCCTCACTCGCTGACTTCCCAACTTGGGTTGCCCCAGCAAGTGAGGGAGATTGTCATAGAAGGTGGGGGAGATTAGAGGGGAAAATGGGAGGTTGCACCGATTTTCACGGAGGGACACTCCACAAAATACGCTAGACCTCAGCGATTAGAGCCATGCAGGACTGAAACTCTGCATCGATATAACGCTGAGGTCTAGCGTTGTTTATCTCAATCTCTGAGAATAGTGCCCAAAGAATCAAACAGCTTTATAGACAAGCCTGATTCGTGATTGAGAATTTAGCACGAAAGCCCTATTCGGGTACGTAGATGACTTCGCCATTTTCCAACTGATAGGCGACACCGACCTTCTTGCCGCGCGAACCTTCGGCATTACTCTGGTCGTTGGAGGGAGTGTAGCGTTGTATCTTTTCGCCTTTCTTGGTCACAATCTCCATGTTTTCCTTACCGGGATTCTTGACCATGGTGAAATCTTGCGTACTAAACATTTCGGTCATATTGTAGCGACTCACCAAAGCTACCATCAACGCCACAGCAAACACCATAGCCACGTCAAAAAGATTGGCTACGCTGCCCATGATGTCGTGATCATCGCCACCACCCATCAGACGGCGGCGAGGCTGGTTTCCTACTTTTCTACTCATATCTACAATAGGTTTGAGAGGATATATGGGGAAATCACAAGACTAGGCTTGGGCATACTTTTCTGCCAAACGCGCTTCGATGAAGTCCAAACGTGCAGCATCTGCCGCCAACCAGCGTTTTTTCACCTGAACCGTAAGTGTGCCGATGGCACCAATTACCAAACCCACCACCGTAGTGGCGAAGGCTACCTGCATGTTGTACGCCATGCTGGCAATATCGCCCGAAGAGAGTCCCACCAAAGCAGGTCCCATGGGGATGAGGGTGCCCATGAGTCCGAGCACGGGTCCCATCTTCGCCAGCGTGCGAGGGAGATTTTGATCGGCATCTGCGGCAATGTCAAACTCGGCAAGAACACGCTCACGAAGAGGTGCGTCGTTCGCGGCAGCTACTAGGCGATGATAGAAAGGTGCTGCGATGCCCAATCCAGCAGAGGGGAGTTGTTCGAGCAGAGTATCCACGTTGTCCGCAGTGAGTTGGTCAAGAGCGGTTGCTATTTGCGTATCTGCCTTGCGGCGCGCAAGGAGTTGTCCGAAAAAGCCTCCCACGAGCAAGAGGGCACGAACGAAGAAAAGCACCAAGAGGACGATGGTGGGCACGAGCAATCCCGTGCTGATCCAGAAGAGAATGTCAGAGATATAGTTCATTGTTATAAGATATGTTTTACAGATTTGTGGGGAACCCCTCCCCGAAAGTCCGTTCCATCAGCTGGTGGGGCGGATTTTTCATGTGATGAGGGTTGAAGCAATGTAGTGGGAGTGCGGAGCATTCGTGCACAGCTTGCCACAACGCTACTACCCCACCCTAGTGTTTGGCGGAAGTAGTCTTGCGGCGACTCCAGAAAAAGCCGATGAGCGCAAAGACAAAAAAGAGCACCACGACTGCCAAGAGGGAGAGCACATCGACACTGCCCACACCTTCCACCGCAGTTCTGCCATTGACGGTGGCAATCACGCCAAGAATGGCAATGAGAATATTGAGGAGGAAGAGGAGTTCTAGGCGAAGTTCGCGTTCGGGAAGGAGAAATTCCAAACCGAAGCCGAGAGCCACAAAAGCCACAGCCACAATGGCTGCCAATCCCCACGCGACGAGTGCGAAGTCTACGCCAGGGAGGAAGAAGATGGTGCTTACTTCGAGCGAGAACAGCACAGGGAAGATGAGCAATCCTGGGTAGATTGCCAAAAGACCGCGCCAAAGTTTGCGCAACAACACGGTGTAGCGATTTTGTGCCACGTAGATTTGTTGGTAAGGCTTCGCAGGGGCTTTGGTGCTTCCCCAACAGTAGGCGAGGAGGAACGCCACATCGATGCTGAGCACTACGGCAGTGTCGCGCATCAAATCGGGATTGGCAAGCCAAGCCTCAATCTGCGTTTTGGATTGCTCCACCGCCCACGGCCATGCGAGCCCAACGAAGAGGGCGCACAAGGCGAAGGTGATCCAGCGCACTCGCGGTGTCGCCAGCGAAAGTTTGAGCAGCGTGCTCAAACCTACAGCCACCATAAGACAAAGAACGAGAGTTTGCATTTTAGACGTTAGAGAGTAGACATTAGACGTTAGAGGGTCGCAGACCCGTTTTGCTCGCCACGACAAGCGTGGCTCGGGAAATAGACATTAGGTTTTAGACGTTAGACATTAGACCTTAGTGAGTAGATGCTAGCTCTTGGGGCATTTCATCTCCCTCTTTCGAGCATATTAGCCCCTATCTCCTATTTACCATGAGGACTATGCAGAGCAAAGCCCTGCATAGTCTGATGGATAGCCTCTAAAGTTAGAACTTTAGGTGAGAACATCTATTGTTTATTGCGACGACGGCGCACGAGCACAATCGCACCTGCGGCAAGTGCCACAATCGCTACGACCACGATGACACCACTTGCGATGCCCTTCGAGGTGAGTTGCGAAGTGGGCGCTGCATCTTCGGCTTTCAGCACTGTACCCTTACCCGATTTGTCGTTGCGCGCGGCATCTATGCGGTCTTTGTAAGCCTTAGCCTCAGCAGAAGACACCTTGCTAGCGATGAACTGTTGGAGCTTTTGGTTGTCATTGACAAACTCCGTGCCAGCGGCATCGTACTTCGCCACGAGTTCGGTGTGGAGTTTCGCCAACGCCTGCACCTTGTCTGCTGAAGCCTTCCACATGCCCTTGCGCGCACTCTCCAACATGATGGCAGAAATGCCCTGCAACGCAGCGGGATTCACGCGTTCGAAGTATTCGCGCATACCGAGGTTGTGCTTGTCCTTCACGTAGGTGTCGAAGATTTCGTCCCACATTTCATTGTCAATCGCCTCAGGTTTCATCACCTCCCATCCGAAAGTGTTTTGCACCATTTCCTCAAGTCCAGCCGCAGCTCCTTCGCCGCCTTTCATTTGCTCCTTAAGATAAGTGGGATTGAACATAGAAGTGCGGCTTTCCACGCCAATAGCCTCTTTGACTTCCTGCATGCGCATGTGGTTATGGTTGCGATAGTCCGCCAAATAAGCGTCAGGTTCTTTGCCAGTCACCTGACGTACGGTGAGGTTCATGCCACCCATGAACTCAAACACGTGGTCAAGACTGAGTGCACCCCAAGTGTTATTCTGGCGAGGTTGGATCACTACGTCCGTACGTGTGAGTGCGGCTTCAAACGCTTTACTTTGATGGTCTTCCCATTGCTTTTGGTCGCCATAGAATGCGCCCATGTTGTTGAGATAAGCCTCAGCAATTTGCTTGCGGTCGGTCCATTTGTCGGACGCCATCGCCACTTCTTGGATGCCGGTACCGTAGTTGCCGTTCACACCACCGAAGATGCGACGTGCCGCCCATGCGCGGGCTTCCTTGGGAGAGATACCTTTCTCGATGAGCAAGCGTTCGCTTTCCACCACTCCCGAAGCGACTTGGTTCTCAAATTTGTCGTCCTTCGCATCAGCCGCCATTTCCACGGCTTTCTGCAAGAGGAAAAGGCGAGAAGCAGCCAAATCGCGGAGCTGACCACTGGTCTGCACCACCACATCAATGCGAGGGCGACCCAACTCTTTGGAAGGGATGAGACGCAAATCATTGACGCGTCCGAAAGCATCGCGGAGGGGTTCTACACCGAGCATGTAGAAGGCTTGTGCCAAAGTGGCACCTTCGGTCTCGATAAACTCAGAACTCCAGAAGGTATAGCTGACTTTGCGGGGAATGCTGTCGTGGTGACGGCGGCGATATTCTTCAATCGTGTTGCGCGCCAGCTGTTTTCCCTTCTCCCAAGCCGACTCTGTAGGCGTAGCCTCAGCATTGATGGAATAAAGGTTGCGACCGGTGGGCAGCGAGTTGGGATTGGCGATGGGATCTCCCCCAGCCGAAGGAGCGGTGTAGCCACCCGAGAGCGAGCGCATGAGCGTGTTGAGTTCCTTTTCCGGGCTTTGCAAGAGCGCATAGCGATAATTTTGCACATTGCGCAAAGTGCGTTCCACCTCTGCCACTGCATAAGCCATCGCCTTTTGTTCCTTGGTGTATTCGGGTTGCTTGGACATGGCAGCCATGGCAGCGCGCATTCGTGCCATCTTCTCTGCACGACTACCACCACCCTTCGCAGCGTTGGGCTGACCTTTCGCAGTAGTGGGATGTCCCATCGCAGCAGGCTTTCCACCCTTGGCTTTTTGTGCCATAGCTGCAGCCATAGCAGGGGGCATCTGTCCGTGAGGCATGCCCGAAGCACCGTGAGGATGTCCTGATGTTCCGTGGGGATGACCAGCACTTGCAGGAGTTTTCCCCTTGTCTTCACTCTTCATGGAAGAATCTGCCACAGGTTTTGCAGCGGCTCCCATTTTTTGTCCAGGGTGTCCCTTCATTGCACCTGGATGTCCAGCAGGCATTTTGCCCGTCATCGCAGGAGCACCGCCTTTTGCAGCAGACATCTGAGGATGTCCAGCAGGCATCTTGCCCTTCATCGCGGGCATACCGCCCTTTTGTCCGCCTTTAGCCATCATCGCTGCCATCATCCCACCATGAGGTTGGGTGAGGGCGGCATAAACCTCACGGGCTTCATTCAACTGTTGTGGGGTGATACGCGCCACTTGGCAGATGGTTTGGTCAGACACCACGCCTTCTTGGTGGAGCAAACGTCCGACAAGTTGGCGAGCAGGTACGAGATATTTCTGAGTAAACAAGGCTGCTCTGCGCTCGAAATCGGCAGGAACACGGTGCTGCAATTTGTCGATAGCCAACTGACTGTACGCGATGGGGTCGGTGGCCATGGCATAAACACTGCTCTCGATGTGAGCGGGTGTGTAGACTTCGCCCAAAATGTAGGGACGACCATTGATTTTCTCATTGGAAAGTTCCTCGGCAAAGTGCTCAATGCGCTCGATGTCTGCCTCGGTGTAGGGACGTGTGCGCACGCTGTCGAGACCTAATGAGCGATGGATGCCCATTTGGATGGTCAAGGCTTTGACAGCCAAAGACGCCTTGTTGACTTCTGCTTGCTGACGAGCGTTGAGCGCAGGAGCTTTTGCTGATTTTCCTGCCGCCTGCTGCGTACTTGCTGCTGCCCACAAAAGAGCGTTGTAGTGCTGGATTGCCTTGTCTAAGTCACGATAAGTGGAACGAAGGTTGGACTCCATGAAAGGTGCGGTGAGATAACTCTGAATCGCGCCATAACTTCTGCGTTTGGCGATGATGGCTTCTCCCACATTGGCAATAGAATAGAGGTAGAAGTGGGGCATCGTACCGACCAATCTGTCTGCCCAGTCGTGAGTGCTGAGCGCCACTTGCTTGCGCGGTGTGAACTCTAGGCTTCCGTGCGTGCCGAAGTGGATGAGGGCATCGGCTTTGAAGCCATGTTGCGCCCAAAGATAGGAAGCGAGATAGAGATGTGGGGGAGTAGCATCCACACCATGGGCGATTTTGAACTCGTCATTGCCCATGGCAGCGGCAGGTTGTGGCATGATCACCACATTGCCAAAGCGCAATCGGGGAATGCCAAGGCGACCATCTTCGGTGGACAAGTACTTTCCTGGGAACGCTCCGTAGGCCTTTTCCACAGCTTTGTAGTCTTCGGCGGGTAGACTCTCCTTGACCCAACTCTCAAATTGGGAACGGGTCACCATTTCGGGCTTTCCCTTGCGCAGGAAGTCCTGCATTTTGCCCACATCATACGTTCCGAGGAGTCCGCCACGTGCTTGAATCAAGCGACCTAATTCGGCAGCAGAAGCAGGGAGTCCGCTGACGTTGTAACCCTCACTGCGCAAACGCACGAGGAAATTGTACAACGAGGGCACTACTTCCATGCCTTGCGCCACGAGCGCACTCTGACCAGGACCCTTGTAGTAGACCACAGCGATGCGCTTGTCGGCATTCTTCTTTGACTTAAGTGCGACATAATGGCGAATAGTCGTGACAAAATCCTTGACACGATCGGGCATGGCGTGCACTTGCAACAAACCTTCTTTGTCGCGCTCGTGGGCAAACACGGCATAAGGTAGGAGGGCACCGTCCAACTCTGGCATGCCAACGGTCTGCGAGAGGTAACCTCCCGAAAGACCTTGCTTGCTTTCCTCCCACTTGTTGCGTTCTCTCTGCACATTGATGGGGGCGAAGAAGGGGATGTTTTGACGAAGTAGATATGCCACTACGTCATCTCCCAAACGACCGTGCGCCATGTTGATCATGGCAGAAGGACTTACGCTGTCGATGTGTGCGCCAGCGATAAACTCATGCGCATCGTCTACATGATACACCACGAAGTTTTGTCGCTCCAACTCTGCCACCAACTCAAAGGGTTGTCCCATGATGCCAGTGACAATGATGCGAGGGGCATCCTTCTTGAAAAGACCATTTTTCTGGAGAAACGCCTCATATTCGCGCACCGAATTGAAACCGAGTTCTTCGGCTTCGGGATTTTTAGGATCGAGGTGGTAGAGCAAGCTCGAGGGATGCTCACGGGGTGCCTCAGCCTCTGGTGCGAGGAGGATTTTTTTGTCGATATGTTTGCGTACATATCGTAAGAGATTTCGATAGTTTTCGCGACCTCCATTGTCCATATAGGCTACAATGCGCGCTGCCGTGGCAGTGTCGAGCGAACAAATGTCGTTGGCTGGGTTGGTCACCGTGAGTGCCATGACAGGAAGTCCCTTCTCCGCCAGTTTCTTCACCTCAGCACGTTGGGCTTCTGTGATTTTCAAACCCATGGCGTTGATGAGGACGAGATCATATTTGCCGATGTTCTCAATGTTTTCGGCATCTACGTCTTCCAAACTGATGAGAGCATTGTCATTGGCTTTAGCGATATGCCCCGAAGTGAGGGGCTGGAAGTTGACCAAAGCGATGCGCGTAGTGCCCAACCACGTGCGCCACGCGAAGGACGCCGCAAAGACAAAGAGGAGAAATCCTATAAAACCGATCCACAATCGGCGAGATCGTAGGAAAGACTGGAATTTTGACATTGTATATATAGACGTTGGAGATTAGACGTTAGAGGATTTAGAAGAGCTTATCGACATCTATCTTAATTGTTCCGACAAAGGTGCGACCCACATCGGGGAGTTGCACAGAAGCCGTGGAAGCGCGGTCGCGATAGTCAAATAGATTGTCGATGAGTAATCCCACGGTGATGCCCTTTTTAGGTAGTTGCACACCGAGATTCAATGAACAGAAGGTGCGTGCATCGAAACCATAGCGATACATCACGGGGAGCTCCACCCCCGTCTGGGAGTTGCGCAACAGACGATAGTCATATTGCGAGAAAGCACAGCCCCAATGCCCATTGAAATCGGCCGTTGCCGTGAGCGATTTTGAGACAACATAGTGATAAGCTGCGCCAAAAGTGAGGCTATGCGGACGAACATCGGAGGTGTTGTACGACTGAGCGAAACGTCCGTGTCCGTTACTCATCTGATAGTCCTTAATATAGTTGTAAGTGGCGCGCACGTGCAGTCCATACGTCGTGGTGTAGCGCGCTGAAACTTCCACTCCTGTGGTCTTTCGGTCGTCGAAATTGGCATAACGTATGGTGTCTGCGCTCACCGTCTCGTAGCCGATGTAGTAACGATAGCGGTTGTGAAACACAGAAGCCGAAAGGTTCAGACGATTCCACTCATATTCTGCCGAAAACGAGATCTGTTCGCTCGTCTCAGGGCGGAGATTGGGATTGCCCACCACGTGCATCACGTTCATCATGTTGAAGTCTTGATACACTTCTTTGAGCGTAGGCGGACGATAGCCGTGCGAATAGTTAGCGCGCAGCGTGAGATTATCGAGCGGACGGTAGAGCAACGATACTTTAGGTGTGAAGTGCGCGCTGTATCTCCAGGGTTTGTCGAGACGCACCCCAGCCACCAGATTGAGTTGTGGGAGAATGTGCCATTCCTCTTGGGCATAGACCGACCATTGCGTGCCCGACACCGATCCGGAATCTTTAAGCATATAGTGCTTGAGATAGTCATTGCTCAGTTCTGCTCCCAAACTCACCGTGTGCTGGTCCGTAAGGAGGGTGTAGTTCAAGCGTGCTGTCTGCTGATGATTGCGATATGGGGTGATGCTCTTCGGATCGCCGGCAGTTCCCTCTGCGTAAGGATAGTTGTAGGTCTTGGTGTAGGTGTCGTTGAGATAGGACAAATCGAAGCGATGCTGCGGCGAAAGGAGGTATTTCACATTGGCTCCCCACGTAACATCGTTGTAGCGATCGTAGCGTTTGCCACCGCGCACGAGCGGTTGTCGGTTGCTATAGAACGAACCTTTGACTTCTGCGCTGAGACGTTCGTTAAACTGATAGCCCAGTCGCTGCGACACGGTATTAACGGTGTAGCCCTTAATTTGAAGTGTGTCGGCTTGGCTCTCTTCTACCTGTTTCACGGTGCCATCGGGTGAGATTTGCTCATAGGCATACTTGCTCACATCGGGCACTACAAAACTTTCGCGGCTGCGCCAGCCCCAGTTGGTGAAAGAAGTCCACCCCTTTTTGCGAATCCCTAAATTGGCTCCATATTTTTCTCCATTCTTTCCAGCATAACGTCCGGTAAGACTAAATGAAACTGGGCGTTTTGCCTTGCGAGTGATGATGTTGATCACTCCCCCTTGAGCATTACTGTCGTAGAGGGTGGAAGCAGCTCCACGCACCACCTCGATACGCTCGATTTCGTCAGGATTGATGCGGTTGTAGTCGATGTTGTGATCACTACTTTCTCCGCTCAGTCGCTCGCCATCTATGAGGAAGACCACCATCTTGTTGTTCATCCCTTGATAGGTGAGCGTGGGCAACTGACTCATTGTGTTGAGACGAAACTGGATACCTGGGAGGGCATACTGCAACAGTTGCTGCATGTCGAGGGGATTGATGCGGTCGATTTCGGCACGCGTCACGATGCGCGTGATCACGGGCACGTCTTTGAGCGGACGTTCTAGACGAGAGCCGGTGACCACTACCTCGTTGAAGACTTGCTCTTCGAAGCTGCCCGAAGGCCCTTTCGCCTTGGTGCGCACGGACTTCGTGGTAGTAGTTTTTTGCGCTTGGACAGACAAACAGCATTGTCCCATGCCTGCAAGAAGACATAGGACAATGAGGGAGGATTTGACGTTATACATTAGCGGTTAGACGTTTACTTTAGAAGGCTATGCAGCAGTAGACATCGACGCTTTACAGCCATTGCCTTCAAAGCCGCACAGAGGAGGGGGGATGTTTGAGATTAGACGCTAGACCTTAGGCACACTGCCCCATCATCAAGGCACTGCATCTAAGGTCTAACGTCTAATTCTTATGTCATTTGCTTATTTCACAGCAACGGCATCGAAAGTGTAGAAACCGTTTGTGCCAGCATTATTGGTGAATCCTTTGAACTTGAGCAAGAAATGACGACCGTCATTCGTGCGGAGTGCCACCACATTGGGCTTGGGTTCGTAGGAGATGTTAGGCATTTGTCCCTTGCGCGTAAACATAGTAGAGAGCACAGGGTTGCGCACATCGTTAGAAGTATAGGTGAGAATGCCATTCATCATATTGGCAAAGTCTACCATCACACGGTCTTTTCCTGTGGCGATGGTATCTACCACGCTGATGTTGGCCATATCGGCAGTCTTCACCTCGTTAAACTCGGTAGCAGCAAGGAGTTTTGTGGCGCCATTGTTTGTGCGAATCATGTTGTAGCGGAAAGCGAGGTCCCACTTGATTTTCACATCGTCAAGGCTACCAGCTTTCTTTTCGGTAGTCACCTCCTTGGTTTTGGTGTTGATATAAGTCCACGTGCCGAAATCGGGATGAGTTTCGTGTTCACCAGTGGCAAGATTCACATACGTCCAGTTAGCATACGCACCATTTCCAGGAGTCATGCCGACATTTTTCACGGTGACCACCTTAGCCGTTTGTTGCACTTGACCAGGCACAGGCATGGGAGTGGGATTGTCTTTCTTGTTGTTGACTTCGTCTTTGTCGCAAGCTGCGAGCGTGAGGGTAGCCACTGCGGCTACAAGGAGAGTTTTAGCGTACATATTATTAGGAGTTGAGAGGGAGAGAAGTCGTTGCAAAGGCTGCAACCTACCATTCATTACGTAAGTGTAACTTCTATCTCTAATGATGGTGCAAAGTTACGGCTTTCTCCTTGCCCTCACAATCGCTATTTTCGGTGATTCTTCCGAAAGCATTTAACATTTCATGCGTCACTTCCTTGTGTTTTCGCATACTCCATACCTAGAAATGAGGAGAAACCGAAAACAACATGCCCTTGTGCTAGGCAAACAAACAGAAACTCCTGTCTTCATCAGAGAAGACAGGAGAAAAACAGGAGAGGATGACTTAATCCTTCTTATGTCCTGCATGCGTGAGATATAGTGCAGCAGAAACCAGCAGTGTTGACAGTCCCAACCAGAGCAAATCTTGAATATTATTCAAGTGGATGTTGATGGCACTCTTGAAAAACATGACAATGAGAATCATGACGATGACACGCCCCAAGGATGATTTCAAGTCGTCAATACTTTTGATATTGAGCCAACTTGGATGCTTGGTGAGCTTCATGCTGACAGGGTCAATCTCGTGGATGAACAGACTATAAAGACCAATACCAAAAATGAGAAGCACCGTGGCAAAGAGATAGCCGTCAATAGCTTCGATGAAATGCAAAGTGACTTCGTGTTCTTGATTATGTTCCATTACGCTGGTCAGGCCTTCCAAGACGTGACGAGAACTAGCGACAAACAATGCTATGGAAGAAATCAAACTTCCGAGCACTGCCAAGAAAGAGACGAAACGAGTGCTGAAAAGCGCCAATTCAAATCTTCTTGCTGCGCGACCTTTGATGTGAAGCATACCTGGGAAGGTGATGGACTTTCGATAGAGATTGTCCAACAGTTTCACATCCATAGAGTCGGCATAGCCCTTTCTCTCGATGCGTGCGCGGAGCCATTTAGCTTCGTAATCATCGATTTCACCAGGAGACTCATCGTCTTCAAGGAGCAAAGAGCAGATGTATTCAATGAAAAACTCTTCAAAGGATTCATCGATATTCTCAATTCTGAGCTGGTCTTTGAGTTGGAACAACTCATCGGCCTGCGTACGAGTACATCCTCCGTCGCATGCTTCTTTGATTTGCTGCACTTCGTCGGCAGTAATTTTGCCGTCATGTGCCACCTTTTCCAATAATTCTTTAAAGTCGGCCATGAGTTACCTTATTTATTGGATGAACCATCAAACAGTCTTGAGATTTCACCAATCCACAGCACCACACTAGTGACAGCGATGACTACCAACCATGTGGTGATGTCAAGAGGAACAACGCGGAACATGTCTCCACCGAACGAAGTGATCAGCACTTGTCCGACAATGATGCAGAGAGCGATGAAGAGGAAGTTTTTGCATTGTGCCAATTGATGGAAGGCACTGTGTTGACTGTGATAGGCCTTGGCATTGAACATATTCCAGAATTGCAGGAACACAAAGAGTGCAAAGAAGACGGAGAGTTCGTAGCCAGAGAAGCTTCCTTCAGAGAAATCAAAGAGATGTTGCAGTGCTTGAGCAGGATCAAATTCAAGGATAGACGCGAGATCAGCATGTTTGAAATACTGAATCAACGCAAAGAGGAGCACGACGAAGATGCCACCAACGCCAAATATGCGTTGTGCCATGGGTTTGTTGATGATGCTTTCTGTGCGTTTGCGTGGTTTTTCCTTCATCACTTGAGGACTTGGAGGGAGTGAAGCCAAAGCCAAAGCAGCAAAGGTGTCCATGATGAGGTTCACCCAAAGCATTTGAGTGACAGTGAGGGGTGATTCAGTGCCAAGGAAAGCTCCAATGAGCACGATGATACATGCAGCCACGTTGATGGTCATTTGGAAGAGCACGAAGCGCTGAATGTTGAGATAGAGCGAACGTCCCCACATCACGGCTTGGGTGATGGAAGCAAATGAGTTGTCCAAAATAGTGATGTCGCTGGCTTCTTTGGCCACAGAAGTACCATCACCCATAGAAAGTCCCACTTGTGCACGATTCAAAGCAGGAGCATCGTTGGTGCCATCACCGGTAACAGCCACCACTTCTCCATTTTCTTGCAACAAACGAACGAGGCGTTCTTTGTCCATGGGGCGCGCACGGCTCATGATGCGAATTTCGCCAACACGAGTTTTGAGTTCTTCGTCAGTGAGTGCTGCAAATTCAGCCCCAGTGATGAGGTTGCGGTCGGTGCAGTTGTCGTCCCAAAGTCCGATTTGTCGACCAATTTCTTTGGCCGTTCCAGGGGTGTCGCCAGTGACAATCTTGACTTGGATGCCAGCGGCCATACATTGTGCGATAGCCTCAGGAACTTCTGCACGAATGGGGTCGGAGATACCCACAACTCCAAGGAAAGTGAGTTGGTTTACGGCCAAACGTCCGTCCTTGTAAGGAGCATCTTCAGTGGTTTCTGCCACAGCGAAGCCAATGGTGCGCATGGCGCGTTGTTGATAGCCAGCCAAGCATTGGGTGTAGTGGGCAGTTTGTTCGTCGGTGATTTGGCTATATTGCATCACAATTTCAGGTGCCCCCTTAACGAGCAACCATTTTTTACCATTGTGTTGCACCACTGTTGCCATATATTTGCGTTCTGTGGAGAAAGTAAGCTGGGAAATCGCTTCATGCTCTTCACGAAGTGCGCGATAATCCACATTTTCTCCACGAAGCCACAGCAAGAGGGCGCCTTCAGTGGGATTTCCCAATACTTCCACTTTGGTGCTGTCAGAGAGGTCGAGGTGAGCTGTAGAGTTCACCGCCATGTTGAGACGAAGAAGTTCGCCTTTTGTGGCTTGTTCGTCAACCTTTTCATCGAGATTTTCAAAAGTGACATCTGCAACGGTCATGCGGTTTTGTGTGAGCGTACCAGTTTTGTCCGTGCAAATGACAGTGGCAGCTCCCATAGTTTCGCAAGCGTGCATACGTCGCACGAGGTTGTTGGTCTTCATCATAGAGCGCATGCTGTAGGCCAAGCTCAAAGTGACACTCATGGGCAGACCTTCAGGCACAGCCACCACAATGACAGTGACAGCAATCATGATTTTCTGCAAGAAATAGCCAAGAGCGTGCGACCATTCGAAATGAGTGAATCCACCTTGAGCAGCATA
>ERZ772958.302-NODE-302-length-21898-cov-5.356132_pt1 | contig 21898 bp, 16 predicted proteins | sample MGYA00580681_ERZ772958 | MGnify/ENA primary metagenome ERZ772958 (study PRJEB29015, sample SAMEA2738089) | human oral metagenome | biome: human oral; feature: human-associated habitat; material: saliva | place: China | collected 2275 ...
GCCAAGATGTGCCCGGTAACGCTGTGCCCGTCACGGTAAAGGCAAACTCGAAGCCCACAGCGCCCTCCTTCACGGTCACTATGACTGGAAGCTCTGTAACCGTGAACTGGGATGCGACACCGCCCGGTGGTTACTTAGCCCCCGATGAGATCGTCTTCTGGCAGAGGACAAATGGCGTTGAATCCGAGGCTTCCATGGGGAAGGTTCTTCAGGGGAGCAAGACCGTATCCGTGAGCCCCGGCCAAGTGATCGAAGTGGGGGTCGGTGCGCGCAATAGCTTGGGAACCGTATGGGGTGTGCTCTCGGGAACCAACAAGGACACGGTCAAAGTGAATGTTCCCGGAGCCTTCACCGGTACTACCGCACAGTGCACCGCTGAAAACGCGCGTGGCGCTGACATTGATCAGTGCGTGACGGTGACCTTAACTCTGCCTTCCACGTGGGCCAGTGATGCTCTTCCCATGAGGTGTTCGATGTGGGATGACTTCTCGCAAAGCTACGCGACCTTCACTCCTCGAGGCGGCGCGGGATCGCAGGTCCAGACCGGAGTGCGGCTGAGTAAAGCGAACGCAGGTAATCTCGCGATCTTGATCAGTCGAATCACCTGTTCCTTGGGGGGATAGGCCGTGACACCACCTCCCTCCGCCTCGCGCGGGGCACCGAGTCCCGCCACCCACAATCAATATGCACATCACTCGACACTGAAAGATGAATGGAGTCCCTCCCATGGCGCTTAGCACGCAAGATGCCCAGCGTTTCGCAGAAACCTTCGCTGGCCTCGTCGGCGGTATTTCTCAGGCGCTTCTGGATAAAGAACCAGTGATCCGCCTGGCACTGACAACCATGTTCGCCGGGGGACACCTCCTTCTGGAAGATGCGCCGGGTACAGGAAAGACCGCTCTTGCTCGCGCGATTGCTGCGACCATTGCGGGTACTCATTCGCGTATTCAGTTCACGCCCGACATGCTCCCCAGTGACATCACCGGCGTGAATGTCTACGACCAGAAGAACAACGAGTGGCATTTCCGCTCGGGCCCGATCTTCGCTTCCATCGTCTTGGCTGACGAAATCAACCGTGCCTCGCCCAAGACTCAGTCCGCTCTCCTGGAAGTCATGGAAGAAGCGCAGGTCACCGTCGATGGCGTGACTCACGCTGCGCCTCGCCCCTTCATGGTGATTGCAACGCAGAACCCTGTGGAGCAGGCGGGAACGTACCCGCTCCCCGAAGCTCAGCTTGACCGTTTCTTGATGAAGGCCTCGGTTGGCTACCCCTCGCGTGCAGCCATGGCGGAAATCCTCGACGGTTCGGCGGCCCCGGACCGCTCCAAGCGCCTTAAGCCCCTGTTGGATAGTGGTCAGGTTGTGCGCTTGGCGGATTTGGCCGCGCAGACCTACACCGAGCGCGCCGTGCTCGAGTACGTTGCTGCCCTTGCCGAGGCCACGCGCGAAGACGATAGCGCAACCTTGGGTGTGTCGACCCGTGGCGCCATCGGCATGGTCCGGTGCGCGCGCGTGTGGGCCGCTGCTCAGGGCCGCCACTTCGTCCTCCCCGATGACATCAAGGCGCTCGCTGCACCTGTGTGGGCGCACCGTATCGTTGTCGACCCGGATGCAGCCTTCTCGGGAGCGACCGCGCAGGGCGTGATTGCTCGCGCGCTGTCCTCGGTTCCCGCCCCGGCGGTGAGCGCCTGACAATGCGCGTATCGCTGCAGTATCGAGTAAAGGTGGGTGATCGTGGGTAAGCACTCTTCTGGTAAGCGTGCTGAGAAGCGCTCATCCTTGGCCTCGGCGCGCGCAAATCTGCGTGAATCTCTGAGCGGGCTCCGCCAGGGCATTGCTCGTTTTGCGCACTCCGTTGCCTCGGCTCCAGGCATGAAGTACTTGCGCCATGGCGCGCGTTCGGTGACTTCTGTCGGTTGGGCTGTTGGTGCCTCGGTGCTCCTTGCTGCACTCGTCTCATACCTGTGGGGTTGGGTCGAAGCATTCTTCATCGCCTGCGCAGGTGCGGGTGCTCTCCTTATTGCCATCATCTGGGTGATTGTTCCCTCCCCTCACAAGGTTTCGATTCGTCTTCCGCGTCAGCGCATTGTTGCCGGGCAGACGGCCGTCGGCGAAATTACCGCAGAAAACACCTCGGATCGCCGTGCGCGCAGCGGTCTGATCGAGCTTCCTATCGCGTCCTCGGCCTTGCAGTTCTTGGTTCCACCTTTGGGTGGTCGTGAGGTCTGGAGTGAGGTTTTCTCGGTCGTTACTCACCGCCGTGGCGTTGTCACCGTCGGTCCCGCTCGCGCGCTTCGAGCCGATCCCTTGGGCTTGATTCGTCGTATCGGCACCTGGTCTAAGCCTGTGATTTTGTACGTTCACCCCAAGACAATCCGCATTCCTTTCGATGCCACGGGTATTCACGCGGACGTCGAAGGCGTGACAACCGCGAAACTATCCTCGTCGGATGTATCCTTCCATGCCTTGCGCGATTACGTTCCCGGTGATGACCGGCGTAATGTGCACTGGCCGATGAGCGCACACACGGGCCGCTTGGTTGTTCGCCAATTCGAGGAAACGCGTCGTTCTCACCACCTGATCATTTTGGATACCCGTCTTGGACAGTGGAGCGACCGAGATTCCTTCGAAAATGCGGTCTCGGTTGCGGCTTCGCTTGCGGTTGCAGATATGGCTGCCTCTCGAAATGTGTCACTATCGACCGTCACCGATTGGGTGACAACGACTGCCGCAACGCGCATGTTGGATGCCCTGTGTGCGATTCAGGATTCTGGGGAGGAAGACCTGATGGCTCGCCTGCGCGAGGCCATCGCGAAGCGCCCGGGGCTTTCCGTCGTCACCGTCGTTGTCGCCCCGACTGTCGATGACAATCAGGCGTCGCAGTTACTCAATGCGATTCCGATTGACGTGCGCAGTGCGGTTGTCCGAGTTCGCCCGGGACACCCGAAGATGCGTCGTTTGAGTCATGGAACTTTGGCGGATTGTCCTACGCTTGAGGATCTGCCTCGACTGGTAGCAGCGGGGGGTCTGTCCTGATGACAACATCGACACAAGGCCTTCATCTTGATGCGCGCGCGGGCTTCCAAGTATCGCGCGCCGGTTTGCCCGCCTGGTTCCTCATCGGCTTGGTTGCGCTTTTCCTTCCAACAATCTGGATTCACGAGGCCGTCTTTGGATCGTGGGCTGGCTTGCGTGCCGCCGGCGCTGGCGTTGCTGCGGGACTTTTCGTTGCGTGGGTCTCGTCCTTCTGGCGTTGGGATACGATCTCTTCGATTGCGGGGCTCATTGCGACCCACTTCCTTATTGGTGGAGTGGCTGCTTATCCCTCGACGACTTTCTATGGCCTTCCGACCGCCCGGACCCTGCAGCTCTTGGTTTTGCAGGTCGTGTATTCGTGGAAAGACCTGTTAACTGTTACCCCTCCGGCCTCGGCGTACATCGGTCCCACGATGGTTCCGTGGCTGACGGGACTCCTGTGTTCTTTCATCGCAGCTCTCCTCGTTCTGCGGTCAGGACGCGCGATCGCGGCGGTTCTTCCTGTTGCGATCATGGGCATTGTTGGCATCGCGTGGGGTAAAGGTGGAACTTTCCCGAATATCTACCTGGTCGCTGTGTGGTGGGCGCTTGCCTTGGGCTGGTGCGCGTGGGCAGGACAGTATCGTCGCCTCGAGGCCGGTCTAGACGTTCGCGTCGGAGGAGCGATCGATGCCGATGCGGCAACGACCCTGGGTGAAACAACTCGGGGAGGCTCGCAGGGCACGATCCACGTGGGACGCCAAATTGCGGGCGGGCTCTTGGTAATTGCCCTGGTTGCGGGCGCAGCTGTCCCACTGACGAACCTTTACGGCCCGTGGTATTCGCGCATCGTTCTTCGCGATGTCGTTCAACCCCCGTTGGATGCTCGCCAATATCCTTCGCCTCTGTCTGCTTTCCGCCACTACAATGTGGACCTCAAAGAAGACACATTGATTCACGTGGATGGTTTGCCCGAGGGTGCGCGCGTGCGTATCGGTGTCATGGATAGCTACGACGGCACCACGATGACCATGTTGTCTCCGGGTAAGGGACCGTCAAACGGCTATATCCATGTGGGATCGACCTTGCCCCAGCACAAGCCTGTTGAGGGTAGCTCAAGCGCCCAGATGTCCTTGAAGACCTCGCAGCTTTTGGGGCCGTGGGTTCCCATCGTGGGAACCCCCTCGACTATGGTCTTCGACCAAGATGCATCGGCCTCGGGCACTCAAGCTACCGCGCAAGCGACGACTCTTCAGGACGGTCTTTACTACGATGCGTGGGCTAATGCCGCACTGTCGACCACGAAGAATGTCCAGGGCGGGAACATGGAGTACTCCACGGAGTCGATGATCGTTCCGATCTGGTCTGATGGTCAGCTTTCCGGAACTCACGCCGTGCCCTATACCGGTGGAGACACCAGTGTCCCGGACGAAATTCGTGAGTTTGCGACGCAGAAGTCTGCTGCCGAGCAGGGTGACCTCGCTAAAGCTCGAGCGATCGAACGTCACCTGAAGGAAAAGGGCTTCTACGAGAACGCCGATGATCCCAAGTCCCGCCCGGGTAGCCGTGCGGACCGTTTGACTCGCATGCTCGAGAGCGAGCAGATGATCGGTGACGATGAGCAGTATTCAGTGCTCATGGCCCTCATGCTGCACAGCCTGGGCATGAACGCTCGCGTTGTCATGGGCGCCTACCCGAATGACTCGAAGGGTGGAGACATTGACCTGCGTGGTTCGGATATTCACGCGTGGGTTGAGGTTGAATTCCAGGGTGTCGGCTGGGCTATTTTTGACCCGACCCCGCCCAGGGATCAGAAGCCGATTGCAGAGGAAACTCGTCCTCGCTCAGTCCCGCGTCCCCAGGTGCTCCAACCCCCGGAGCCTCCCGAAGAACCGGCAGATCTTCCGCCTTCGACGTCGGACCGTGGTTCGGATTCGAATGATGATTCTCGCTTGAAGATCCCGTGGGGAGCTATTGCAACCGGTGGCGGTGTTCTTGCCTTGCTGACGGTTCCGTTGCTTGCCATTCTTGTGGCGAAGAGTCGTCGCCGTAAGAAGCGTCGCGGGGCTGCGCCTTCTCGTGCGCTTACGGGTTCGTGGGATGAGGTCGTTGATCTTGCGCGCGATGCGGGCGTTGTCGTTCCCACGGATATGACTCGCCAGGAGGCCGCGTGGATGCTCACGTCTTCGCCCTTGTGGCCGGCGAGTGCCGCGAAGCCTGGATCGATGTCGAACGCGCAGTGGTACCAGTTTGGTGAGGAATTGCCCAGACCAGTACGCGTTGCGCGCGCGGCCGATACCGCGGACTTCTCCGGTGACGAGGCCCTCGCACAGCAGGCCGATGAATCGTGGCAGATCGTTGATGAACTCAGCAGCGAGCTGAAATCGAATGCGTCGCGTTGGACCAGGATTCGTCGCGCCCTATCTGTGACCTCCTTGAGTGCACGCTACCGCCAAAAGCATGGAGCATCTCCGCTTGGTGTGCTTCGTCGACGCCTCCGCCATCCTTTTAGAGGACACCAGTCATGACGCCTTCGGTTCCAGCACGTCGTCTTCCGCCCCCTGAACTGCCCGGTCATACCTGGCTGCGTTCGCTTGGTTCGGGTGGTTTCGCGGACGTGCACCTGTATCGTCAAGAACAGCCCGCGCGCGAAGTCGCCGTGAAGGTTGCGCGCTCGGTGGGCGATCAGGTGGAGTATGCGCAGATTCGCCACGAGGCCGATGTGATGACCTCCATCGCCGGCCATCCCGCCGTGGTGGAGTTGTATTCCATTGGAACCTCTCCAGATGGTCGCCCCTACTTGGAGATGGAGTTTTGCCCGGTAGCGAATGTGGCCGAGCAGGTGCGGCGAATGCCCTTGGCCGTGGATCGCGCCCTTGACGTCGTGATCAGGCTGTGCGGCGGTGTCGAAATGCTGCACCGCAATGGCTACGTTCATCGCGATATCAAGCCCGCGAACGTCATGTTCGATTCCTACTCCTACCCGGTGTTGGGCGACTTTGGTGTTGCTGCTCGCATCGGTGCTCTGGAGAAGGGGAGCTTGGATGGTTTTTCTGTTCTTTGGGCGCCTCCGGAACAGCACAATCGTTCGACTCATGCGCATCCGACCCAGGACGTGTGGGCGCTCGCAACGACGCTGTGGACTTTCCTGAGCGGTCGTAGTCCTTTCGAGGACCCGGTTGGCGACAATAGCGCAGCTTCTGTTGCCGCCCGCGTGTACGAGGGGCGAATTCGTGGTCTTTCGCGCCCGGATGCCCCCAAGGAACTCGAGAGGGTCCTGCGCCACGCGATGCAATTGGATCCTCGAAAGCGAACCTCTTCTGCCGCCGAGTTAGGCCGTCAGCTCCAGGAAATCCAGGCGCTCATGGGGCGTCCTGTGACGAAGATGGAGTTGCGCGATGGAAATGCGCTCTCCAGTTTTGGTGGGCAGGCTGCATCGGGGTCTTCGTCGGACTCTTCTGCGTCATGGAATGCGGACCAGTCGGATCAATTTTCCGGGGGAGCCACTCAAGACGAGGCAACGCGTCTTCGTGCGATGCCATCGATTGATGCGGAGCGTACGCGCCTGCGTCCGTCTTCTGTGGATCTTCGCCCCTCATCGGCTCCCGATTATTCCTTTACTTCGCCCGCACCTACCGGGGGCGGGTCCGGCGGTGATGTTCCTGCCAGCCCGGCCACGGCCTCGGGCATCAATGCAGCTCAGGAGGGTGCTTCAGGTGCGGCGCCAACGCAAGCTGGCGCTACCGAACTTGGGGATCCTTCCGCAGCTAATCCGCAGATGAGCCAGGTGCCTGCAGCTGAGGGAGGGGCGAGTGAGGCGTTTGGGGCGGGCTATGCGCCTGCGCCGGACTCGTGGCGAGCTCCAGGGCATACGACTGAGAACACCTTCGATACCTCGCACCCCTTGGGATATCTGCCAGATGGTCGATCTTCGGGCCCGAAGAGAATTATCGCGATCGTTGCGCTTGTCGTCTTGGGAATGGTTGTTTTAGGTGCGGTTATTGTCGCAATGCTGACGGGCGGCGGGAAGATCGTCGGTGTCGGCGATACGACCCCGACTCCTTCCGCAAGCGTAACAACAAGCGCGCAAGGAGAAGACCCCGTTTCGGTTCCTCCGCCGGCGGTCGAGCAGCTCGTTGCCCGCGTGAACGGGGATAACATTCAGTGGAGTTGGACGGACCCCGCGGCTGCTTCCTCTTCGGCTGGCCGCAGGCGTTACGTTTACACGGTCAGTAAGCCCGGCCAAGATGATGTTGTTGCGGATACTCGTCAGAATGCGGTTTCCGTGAAGACCGTTCCCGGTGACGTGTGCATCGAGGTTGTTTCGGTGGCTGAAAATGGCCGTTCTTCGCAGCCGACGAAGGCCTGCGTGAAGATCGGGGACGATGGGCAGCTGATCGAGCAGCCCACTCCAAGCCAAAGCGCGCAAAAGAGCACTCAACCGAGCACTCCGTCAACCACGCAATCCAGCGCTCACTAGGCGGCGGGAGAGCGAGCGGGGACGTTGGGAAAACGGCCGGACCTTCGCGAAGAGTGGAGCGCCCGTCGCCTACCCGCTCGCCCTACTCGTCTTTCGCGCGGAGGCGGCGGATCAGCAGGACTGCAATGACAATTGTTAGTCCCGCACCGGAAATTCCAAGCGCCCACAGCCTGCGCGGAGTCGTCGTATCAACGGGGAGATCCGGTTTAACTATGACCGGGTTCGCGGTTTTTTGGATCGGCGGGTAGATCGGGTTTTGGGGTCCGGGCATGGTCCCGTCGTTGACAAAATTGAGCGCATTGAAGGGTGCGACGATTCCCCATCCTTCCTCGGCGGTGCGCTGCGAAGGCGAGCTGCGCAAGGCGGTTGCGAGGAGCCGGTACTTCCACTGGTCTGGTGTTTCATCGGGATAGCGCGCTGCGATCAGTGCCGCGATTGCGCCCACGTATCCCGTTGCGTACGAGGTCGATGCCCCTTGGGTGGCGAACATGCAGTCACCGTTTGCAAAGAAGGTGGTTGCGATCTGCGCACCGGGAGCTGCGATTTCTACGTGCGTTCCGTGGACGACAGACTGACTGGGGTTGCCTTGCGCATCAACGGCGGTCACGGACAGGGCCTCGGGGTATCCCGCGGGGAAGCGGACCGCTGTGTCTTGCGAACCCGAGTTCGCATTCTGTTCGACGTTTCCAGCCGAAGCGACAACCAGCGCACCCTTCGAGTGCGCGTACTGGGTGGCTGTGCGCAGGGCAATATCGTCAGATGTCAAGGATTGCGGGACAACGATGACTCGAATTCCCTGATCCGCAGCCCAACGAATACCGTCGGCTGTTCGCGCGGCTGTCGGTCCCTTGCCCGCGCGCTTGGCGTCGTCGCTGGAGTCGACGTAGACGCGAACGGGGACGATCGTGGATTGCGGGGCAAAACCGACGACGCCCGATCCTGAGACTTCTCGAGCGGCAATTTGTCCGGCGATCGCCGTGCCGTGCCCGAAGGAGTCCTTTCGTCCGTCGCCGGATTCGACGAGGTCGACGCCGGGTTCTACCGCATCTTTAAAGTGTGCGTTGCCCGCGGCGACTCCGGAATCAACCAGTGCAACGCGAACGTTTCCACGCGAGAGTTCCAGTGCCTCTTTCATTCCGAGGAAGGAATACGCGGAGGGAGCTTGGGCGAGCCACTTGTCGACGCCGATTTGGCAGGGTTCTTCCGGCGCCTTCGAGGGTCCGTTTCCTGCCTTGGGCTGTGAGTGCCCGTTTTCGGAGGCACTCTGAGTGCTTTCCGGTGTCGGCGTGTCAGCGTTGGCAGCGGGGAGCGCTGCGCCCGCAAAGAGAGCAAGCACAGCGCAGGATCCGAGGAGAGCCTTTTTGACGCGTGTCACTGAGCACCCACCGTTTCCCATGCGGCACTCGAGGTGAGTTCTTGCCCTTCGGGGATCAGTGCGAGCCACGCTGCGGGTAGGGGAGAGACCGCGTTTTCGGGCAGGCCAAGTCGCGCCAGCGAATCTGCCGGGTTTGATCCCAGCCCGTGCGCCTTCCCCAAATCGGAGACGAAGATGACCGGTCCTGCCGCGCCGCCAGATGAGGCTCGAACCAGGGCGCCGGAACCGCCGCGAACGTTGATATCGCGCGGCTTGAGTTGGGCCATTTGGGTGGTCGAGAGGGACATGAGCTTCGTCGAGGCCTGGGAATGGTTGATGGTCAACTGCGCGCAGGGCAGTTCATCGCCGCCGAGGACCTCGCCAACTTGGGTGGGCCAGTCGGCGGGAATGATTCCCTGGGTGGACACGGTCAGCGATGCGAGCTCTGAGAGGTCGATCATGAGGTTTTGCGGGCTTCCGCGATCTGCCCACGAGGCCTGGTAGAGCTTGTAGGAGAAGTCCGTGAGCGGGGTAATCGTTCCGTCGCCGGTGATGACGTAGCGCCTGGGGGTACCTGATTCATCGACTTCGATCAGTGTTCCGACCTGTGCGGCCGTGATTCGTGATGACATTCCCGATACGGGGCGACCCAGGTTGGGGATGTTGAGCGGGGTCAATGTTGACCCTTCGGTGAACAAACTGAGCCAGCTTGCACTGACCGGGGTGACGTTACGTCCCGACAGGTCCAGGACGTTAATAATGGCTTGAGACCGCGCTGGATCGATGGGGTAGCGGACGCCGCCTGAGACCAGGTAGAGGCGGCCTTCGTTTGATACCAGTGCGGTGTTGGCGTTTTGGAGCCCGTCGGGGTTACCAGCGACCCAAGTTTTCATGCCGGAGGACGAGGCGCAGGATGTCCACTCGTAGGAGTGAAGCTGCGAGGCTGCAGGGATATCGTCGGGGACGTCGCTCAGTCCGATCGCACTTCCGCGCGGAATACCTTCAAGTGAGGAGGTCGCGACCGATGAGGTCACCATCTTGCCGTTTTCGCTGAGAAGCTTCGCGGAAGTGACATTGGAAATCGGGCGCAGGGTTCCCTCGATGGAGTAGTAGCGTGCGCCTTCGCCCTTGGTGATGATCAGGTGTGAGTTTTCCCAGCCTGATGGCAATGTCGGCAAGAAGCGTCCAATTGCCACTGCGATCAAGACGACAACGGCGGCTATGGATGCTCCAACGATGAGCGGGCGGGTGGTTGATTTTGATTCGAGTTCCTTGCCTCCCGGAGTGCCCGAAGTGAAGGCGGTGACCAACCTGCGGCGGTTGAATCGCTGGGCTTCGAGGATGTCCTTATTAGATGGCATTAGAGCACTCCCCACACCAAAGTTGCGATCGGCACCAGTGCAAGCATGCTGACAAGAGAAAGGGCATCAGCGATTCGAGTGACCCACGGGCGCATCTTGGGATCAATAACGGTCAGTGCCAGGACCAAGCCGGTTGCAACAAAGAGAAGCAAAACGACGGGAATGAGCGCCTGAGGCATCAAGACTGCGCTTCCGATTGCGCCGCTGAGGATCAGGATGATTCCCAGCAGTGCGCCGATAAGAACTTCGGTGCGCGAACGTAGTGAGCGCGTTGAGAGCAAGAGCGCAACGCCCGCACAGATCAGGAGGAGCAGCGAATAGCGTGTGTCGAGGAGGAGTGGGATGCAGATCAGGCTTCCCAGTGAAGCACCAGTTTTGAGGGAAACGGTCAGAATATAACCCTCGTGAACCTTGTGGACGACCTCGTAGGGATCGATAGTTTCTTGGATTCCTGTCACGCGCACAGGAATTCTGGCCATGGCAAACCAGGGTGCGATCAAAATAAGCACTATTAATAAGGTATAGACCGCACTTGCTGCGCGTTGCGTGGAAAGGTGTGCGAAACCGGTCAATAGGCCAATTGCTGTGGCCGAGAAACCGTAGGTGAGCGGTGCTGTGATGGATCCGCGCAGAGCGTTCGGGAGGACGACAAGGAGCACCGAGGCGCTCAGCATCGCTGCAATTCCAAAGCCTGCAAGGGGAAGACCTGACCAAGAGCCGGGAATCGCGCTCATGACAGCTGCGCCCGCGAGGATCGGAATTGAGTGGGCAAGAGATAGGGGCGCGAGGCGTGATGAGTTGCGTGCGATGACCGCGCAGGCGAGGGAAGCGAGGACTGCGCCGGATAATCCGACGATGAGTCCCATGGTGCTTCCGCGTCCTCCTGTGAAGATGAGGACGGCTGCTGTGAGGACCAAAAGCGCAGAAGCATGTGTGCTAAGATCGACCGAATTGTCAGAATTCCACGGAGCCTGATCATTTTCGACCGCGGTTCCTACCGCTTCCACCAGGTCGTCATAGCGCAAATCCTGTGTGCTGTCGCCAATTTTCGACAGAATTAGAACGGATCCTGCTTGGATTCCCTGATTGATCAGAGTCTGGCTTTGGTCGAGGACCTTGCCCTGAGAATTCGTAATTCGGTAGCCCTGAGAGGCAGAACTCGCAGATAATTGTGTGATTTGTGACACAATATTTGGGGCAAATTCTGCCAGTGCGACATTGGTCGGTACCGACATATCGACGGTGTTCTCACCCATGCGAATGCTAACGGGCATAAGGGCTGGAGGCCTGGATGCGGTAGTGCTTGCCATGAGGTTCCTTTGCTCAATAGTGCTGTCTTAAGCCTAGCTGGTTTCATGAAACCTGTATTTGCATTCCCAGATCGCTTCGATAATGTAATACCCGACATCGAGATTGTGCCCTCCGTTACAGGGTCTCAATCGCATAGAGAACTTCGGGGAAACCCGAACAACAATTAGGAGGGTGAACTGTGAGCGGTGCAAATATCTCAGCCGAACAAGAGAGCTACAACGCAATTCGCACGGCAGTCCGCGACCTGCAGACCCATCTGCAGACGCTGAACGCAAAGGTGAAGGGCGAGGTCCAAACCGCTATCGGCGGATGGCAGGGTGGTGCTTCGCAGGCGTTCAACTCGGTCATGGACCAGTGGGATGCTGGCTCGGCTAAGGCCACTCAGGCTCTGACTGACTTTGATAGTGCGCTTGCCTCCGTCGGTGGCAAGGTCACTCAGACCGAATTGGATGCACAGTCCGCGGTTAACCGCGCCGGTGCAGCCATGTTGAACTAATAGAGAGATTGGATGAGGAAATGAACGGTGGAGATTTTCGCGTAAGCCCTCAGGTACTCCAGCAAGTGTCGGCTGAATTGCGTTCGCAGGCAGCCGCTCTGCTCAACCACCTCGAGGAGTTCAACAACGATGTAGATGCTCGTAGCGCCACATGGGAAGGTGCTGCAAAGGACTCCTACACCAACAAGCACACCGAGTGGACTAACGGCATGAACCAGATGCAGGCGGCTCTCGAGGCCTTTGCGCGCTTGGTGGATCAGCTCGCTGGCAACTATGTTGCGACAGACAGGCAGGGTGAAACGATCTTCAATGGTATGGGAATTGGTCGCTGAGTCTTCTTCGACGCATTGCGCATAAGAAGCATGCATATGACTGTGGGTGAGCATTTCACATGCTCACCCACAGTCATACACTCAACAACTTGATCAGTCGAAGTGGACTGATCGTTCTATTCGCTTCCTTCTTCGAAGGGTTCAAGATGACCGTCATCAACGTTGTCGCCGGAGAATACGGATCAACAGCGGTCACTCTGTCGCAGGTCTCGGCTGAGCTACAGGGTGCAAAGATCGACGACCTATCCGAGACTGTCCAAGAATCGATGAATGGCGCTCAGTCGATTTCGACAGCGGGCACCGTGGAATCTCGCTACACGTCTCTCCTTCAGACTCATTCCACGGCCCTCAGCGAACTAGCCAGCGCTGCACGCAGCGCTGGAGTGAATCTTGATCTGACCGAAGCACAAAATACAGCGGCTGTGAATAGTCAGGGGCAGGCGGTGCCTGGCGGTGCGAATGTGGGCTCTGCGGCCTCGTCAGTGGCGGCGCAAAAGGCAGCCGCGCTCAATGGCCCAGCCCGCGGCCCACTGCGCTCGGGATATGCCATGGAGACGCTGCCGACGACTACCGGAGGGGCGCAGGTGGATACGCCCGTCTACCGGCCGGGCCAGGGGATGCCTCGCTACGCGCCGAGCCCTACCGACTATCCTGAGGGGGACGGCTTCGTTTCGCTCCCCACACCACCCAAGACTCCCGTCATGGCGTAATTCAGGCGTAGTGAAGGACTAACAATGTCGTTAACGTGGGGCCAGATTCAGACCTGGAGTTCAGCCGGTTTGTCCACCTATGCGGGGACGGTTGGTGCCAGGCGAGATACTGTCGTGAAGCAGGCCGATGCTCTTCAGGCGCACATGACTTCCTTCAAGGGTGAGGGAGCAACTGCGGATGCGTTGCGTGCGAAGATGGGCGTTGCGCACAAGGAACTGACGACGCTTGCCGATGACCTTCTAGAAATCCAAGAGGCCGTCAAAGTTGCATCGGGCGACGTTTCCCAGGTTGAGAACGCGGTCAAGGCGGCGCTGCAACAGGCGTCCTCGACGCACTGCACGATTTCCGCGGCGGGAATAGCGACATGCAATTCTCCTGGGAACTCAATGAGCCAGTACACGCGGCAGAGCATCGAAGCCTCGGTTAATCGATTAGTGGGGCAGGCGGTCGACTTGGCCAATACTGCCGACACGACGTTGAACGCTCGTCTACAAACCGTCGGGACGCCAGGGAGTACCGCGAAATCGACTTCGACGCAGACGCACGATCTCTCGGACGCAGAACAGAAGAAGTTCAAGAAGATGACGCCGGAGGAGCGCGCGAAGTATTGGTCGCAGCAATCTGAGGCGCAGAAACAGCATCTGTGCGATAAGTACCCGGATCTGATCGGTAACGCTGACGGCGTTGAGGGCTGGGCACGGGACCGAGCGAACAGAAATCGTCTCCCGAAACTGAAGCAGGAAGCAAAGGACAATGTCTCCACGTACACGGAGCTCCTGAAAAGCCCGTGGATTGATAGCAATACCCGTGCGTACTATCTGAGTGAGCTGGATAAGGCAGAGAAGGCAGTGAAAGCCTATGACGCCGTGCAAGAACAGCTCGACAAGGGCATAAGCCTTGAGGACTACCAGCACGGGAAGAAGGGGGATCCTGTATCGCTCCTGACTCTTCAAAACGATGGTGCGCGAGTCAAGGCCGCGATGGGTCAAGGCGACGTTGATCATGCGAAGAACGTGGCGACTTTTGTCCCCGGTATCGGCACGACAGTCGAAGGCAGCATGGGTGACTACATGCGACAAACCAAAAACCTCCGTAGCGCTGCGATGGCTCAGGGGAACCTGTCTGCGCGTGATGTCGCGACTGTTGCCTGGCTGGGCTATGACGCCCCGGGTAAGGCTGATTTGAATCAGCCTCAGAATATTCCGGGGATCATTTCCCCCTTCCTCGCAAAAGCGGGTTCAGACCGTTTGGCTGGTTTCATGAACGGTATGCAGGCATCGCGCGACTACGGCGCGGGTGATGCGCACATGACCCTCGTCGGGCATTCCTATGGCTCGAGTACCTCAGGCATGGCGGCAACAAAAGTCAAGTACGGCGTGATCGATGATCTGGTGCTGTGTGGCTCGCCTGGTATGGGTACCTACGATGCGAAAAACTACCACGTTGATCAAAATCATCTGTGGGTCTCGGGGGTCCCGAAGGGCGATAGTGTCCAGGGTATGGGGGCAATCAGAGGCGGAATCGTCGGTAGCTTGGGCAAGAATCCCATGGACTCTGATTCAGGGTTTACTCACCTCTCGGACGATGCGACAGGCTCGCCGAAATACAACAAGGACGCCCCCGCAAGTAAGCCGTTTAATTTCAACTTTGATAACCACAGCATCTATTTGGAAGATGGCACCGAAACGCTACAGGATATCGGTCGCGTCGCTGCAGGGGTGAAGCGCTGATGTCCGCGTTGTGGCGGCCTGTGCTGGGGGCAGTGTGTGCGCTGGCCCTAGCAGCATGTTCGCCCTTCCTTAAGGGCCCCCAGAGTACGACTACGCAATCGGCGTCACCATCAGAGAGCGGAAAGGCAACAAGCATGGTCTATTGGGATGGAAGCCTCCCCCTGGAGCAGCGTCAGTCCATTCAGGCGTTTCAGCGCGATGAGGAACCGAAGATTCTTGAGTTCCGTCGTCGCCTTGCCGAGGCCGGTGGTGGAGGCGCGTGGGAAGCGCGCAGTTTTGGGTCGGCGATCAATAAGGAAACTGACCAATCGTCAGGCCACGAGCAACCAGCGTGGGAGCTTGTTGGGCAAGATGTTGCCGGTCCTTATGTTCCCGTTCCTGAGGTTGAGAGGATCGGGCGCGAGGTCTTGTCTGAAACCTACTCTGATTATGAGTTGGGGTCAGACAAGGGCGGGGTGCGTCAGCTGTCGTGGAGTGACCCGGTCAATGGTGGCTTCTTGTATGTGACCGTTCACGAGGGGAAAGCGACCTTGATGCGCTATCAGACGGGTTTGCGTCCCTCGGATGGGACGACGGAGAATCCGCGTGATTTCATCGCGGGGCGTGTCGATATCGACATCCCGGAAGAGTGATCAAAATCCTTGGCAATGTTGAACCATCTGTTCAGCAATGCTAGTGTGATCGGTGCAACAAATGTGTTGTACTGGTAAAGAGAATCCAGTCGATACATAAATGAATTCAATATTTTCAGTCAAGGCTGACTGGTTTTTTACTAGTGCTGTTTGTTATGGGAGGTTGCGCGATGGCTGTTATCAATTGCGTCTCGGCGGAGTATGACTCCGCGTCACAGGATCTCAGTAATGTGGCGTCAGAGCTTCAAGGCGCACAGATTAATGATTTTTCTGAGGCTGTCCAAAGCGCGTTGCCTGGTTCGCGTTCAATTAAGGTTGCATCATCAACAGAGATGCGATTTAAGTCTTTGTTGGTTACTCACTCGAAGGCTCTCTATGAGCTCGCGCGCGCCGCAAAGGCTGCGGGAGTCAATCTTCAACTCACTGAGCAACAAAACACTCAGGCAGTAGGAGCTCATGAGAGCACAGTGGTCAGTGGAAGCCGGAGTCGCAACACCGCACGAGTTGCGTCAGTTGCGTAGTGGTTTGGAGCGGAGTGAAAAATGGCTATCACGTGGGCAGAAATTGAGCGATGGAGCTCGGGAACATTACACGGTTATACAGCTGCCGTTGATTCTCGGAAATCTGTAATTGACCAACAAGTTGCAACACTGCAGAGCAGACGGGCCAGCTTTCAAGGTGAAGGTCAGACAGCCGATGCACTTCGCAACGCGATTGATACAGCGCATACCGCACTCAGTAATCTCTCCTCGGATCTACAGGATTTGAGGGATGCTATTAGCCAGACGGTTGGCCGTGTGATCGATGTGGAGCTAATGGTTCAGAAAGCAAAGTCTGCGGCAGCGGCGCATCAGTGTGCAATCACAGCAGACGGCAAGGTTATTACGAATCGGACCAGCCCGGATCCGCTTAAAGACGATGTGGATGTTGATGCGCTTGTTCGTAACGCGATTTCAGAAGCGGAACATGTGGATGATTTTTTTGTAAGTCTTCTTGCAAAGGCAGGAAATGAGAATTCCGCAAGATTATTCCCTGCTACGGGGGCAAGGCCGTGGACCGAGGTTGAAAAGACTGCCTTTGTCAATATGAGCTCTGAAGAGAGGGCTGCTTACTGGTCAAAATTGCCTTACGCACAAAAACAGTACCTCTGTGACCACTACCCTGACCTCATTGGCAATGCTGACGGCGTCGAGGCGTGGGCGCGAGACCGTGCGAATCGCCTCCGCCTACCAAAACTCAAGCAGGCGGCAAAGGCTGAGGAAGCTAAACTCACGCAAGACATTGCAAATGCAGGAGACAACGATGCTCTCAAGGCGGATCTTCAAAAACGTCTTGAAGACGCTAAGAACAGATTTAAAGCCTATGATGCGGTTGAAACTGCGCTGAAGGAGAAGGGGCGGATTCCCCTTGAGGACTATCAGCACGGGGCAAAAGGTGATGCATTTTCTCTCCTGACCCTCCAAGAAGAGAACGGACGCGTGCTGGCTGCCGTTGCCCAAGGTGACGTCGATCATGCAAAGAACGTTGCCACCGTCGTGCCGGGCATCGGAACGACGGTTGAGGGTAGTCTTCAAAACGAAATTAAGCGGGGTGCGAACCTACGCAGTGCGGCAGTTGCAGAGGGCAATATTGATTCAAAAGATGTGGCAGTGGTCTCATGGTTGGGATATGAGGCGCCTCCGAAAGCTTCTGCTGACCTTGGAGAAGATCTCAAGATTGCGACAATTGATTTAGCTGATAAGGGATCGGATAAACTGGCCGGTTTCTTAACGGGAGTGAATGCGTCTCGCATGTACGGCGCAGGGGATGCAAATATGACGTTGTTGGGCCACTCCTATGGTTCAGTCGTTTCGGGAAGAGCAACGACAAAGATTGCAGACGGCGTCGTTGACAATGAAATACTGTTCGGCTCTCCTGGAATGGGAACATACAATCCTTCGGAAATACACGTTCCCCAGGGCCATCGTTTTGTGTCAGGTGTTCCTGAAGGTGATTTTGTTCAAGGAGTGAGTGGCAAGAGGTTTAGGTATTACATTCTAGGCAATGGACTGGTCATGACTTTTGCTCCCGGACTTGGACCGATTCTTTCCACGGGGATGACCGTTGCCGAGCTCTATGGAGAGGCGAATGGGGTTGGTCAGCTCGGAATGAATCCCTTGAATGAAAATTCGACATTTGTACATATTTCAGACGATGCGACGGGCAGCAAAGAGTATAACTCATGGGGTCTTCCCAGTTGGACGATCATTCCGGACGGGAGTAATCACAGCGTCTACATGGAGCCAAGCACACAAACGCTCCGTGACATGGGCCGCATTGTTGCTGGTGGTAGACGTCAGCTTATCGGCGCTCCGATTATCGACTAACCGACAGCCTGCGCTCACCCAGCAAGAGCACGGTCCCAACCGGGACCTTGACGCGCTGCCCACGGGGCAGCGGCTGGGTTGAGCCGTCGGGCGCATGCAGTCGCGTGCCATTCGCCGAGAAGGTGTCCTCAATCCACAAGGCCTCACCGTCGGCGGGCGCAACACGCAGGTGCGTGCGCGAAAGCGAACGCGTCGAGTCCGCAATCGCAATGGCCTGCGCATCCGCAGGAGTCTGCTCGGGAGCGCGCCCCAGAACAATCTGAGCATTCACCTCAATGCGCTGCCCGTCATCAACAATGATCGCCAACGTCGGCGCCGAGGCGAAAGACGGCCTCGGTGCGGCCTGCTGCGGTGCGCTTGCTTGCGGGGTTGGCGCTTGGGGAACCTTCGGCATTGCCGAGGCCCCGCCATGCCGCGCGGGCACAGCAGGCCCCGCCGGTGGAACCGGTTGCTGAACGGGCGCCGAAACAGCAGGAGCTGCCGTCGAAACAGGCGCGCCCGTAGGTGCGGGAGCGGCAATCGGCGCTTCCACCGGTGCCCCGGTAGGAGCCGGAGCGGACATCACCAGCGGATCTGGCGCAGCCACAGGCGCTACAGGTGGAGCAACCTGGACCGGCGCAGTCGTAGGCGGAGCCATCGGAGCGGGAGAAGACGCAGCAGCTGAGCCAGGCACGGCCTCGGGAGAAGCAGAAGGACCAGCCCACTGATGAGCAGGGGAGGGCGCAGCAACTGAGCCAGGCACGGCCTCGCTTGCTGAAGTTTGACGCGAGGCAAAAACAGCCTCAGACGCACCAGAACGACTCGCGCGAATATCGAGGTTCCCCATGCCACACACGCGATCAACCCAGGTCTGGCCATCTCGAGCAATAGCCCACGTGATTACAGGTCCAACGACTGTTACGTGCAAGAGCAACATAATGAAGCTATGCGCACTCTGCCTGCCCAAACCCGGTGCGCGGTCAAACTCCACCCCGCGCTCGGTGGGAGTTGGCTGCGTAGAAATAGCAGCGATCTGCATAGCAAAAGCACCGGGAGTGCGCCCCGAACGCGCACGAATGAACGTCGCAATAATCCACAGCTCGCAGGCAACAATCACAACAACCGGCAACGAGGGATACACCCACCAGGCCAGGGCAGTCAGCGCCGCAAAACACACCATGTCGATCAGGTAAGCAGCCGCCAGCGCGCCACCGCTCGCAGGTGCCGAGTAGCTGCGCGGTGCTGCAGTGGGCGCGGCAAAAGCCCCCGGCTGTCCCGGGAATCCCATGGAAGCAGTGAAATCAGGCTGGCCAGGGTAGCTTGGCTGTCCGGCAAAACCCATCTCGTCCACGCCCCTTGCCTGGGAAACAGGAACCTGAACCGGAGTAATACGAAGCTCGCTCATGATGCCACCTGTCGAATGAGGTCAAAGAGGTCCGCAGCGAAGAAAGAGGCTGGGAAAATAACGGTCAATGAAAGCGCTTGGAAAATATCAGCAAAACGCCCAATCAAAGGCGCATGGTCTTGCTCGGCGCGCATGCGTGTCCACATGAGCGACACGCAGCCCAGCACGACCAAAGCGGCCGCGGCATAAGCATTGCCAACCAGGCCTCGGGACGCGGGAGAAATCAACAGCGTCGCAAGCAAAATCAGCGCGCCCACGCGAGGAACGACGCGCGAGGACGCCCAGCGGCGCTCGCGGGGAACCACAACCAACGCGATCACCGAAGCGCAGACCAACACGAGGCACGCGATCTGCCGCGTTGAATGAATTCCAACCATCGAGTAAATGACCGGCGCACCAACAAAGATCAAGCCCAAGCCCACGTACTGCACCAGGCGTGTGCGCGAGGTCGCGTCGGTGACCGTGCGGTTCACGCGTCGACCCGTGATGCGCGAGGGAGAGGGGACCTCGGGGGAGCGGACAGTCGGCGCCGAAGTCGTCACCAGCGGCATGTCGAGCAACTGCGTGGCGGGAATCCGCACCGACAGGCTCGGTGACGCGGTAATCGCGCAAACGGCGAAAGCAATAGCAAAGGGAGCAACGCGATGAAGAGGCGCATCAAGGAAGGTCAAAACCGTTGCGCAACCCGTAAGAAGCCCCCAGCTCACTGCGTGTGCGCTGCTCAGGGGAGTACTGCGCCACAGCCACAGGCCAAGCGCCACGCCGGTCGCGCCCCACAGGGGGAAGAGAAGCGCGGCGACCTGCGACATCGTCATGATCTGCGAGGCCTCGGCGTAGATTCGCGCGTTGCCCAGTGCTGGCAGCAGCCCAAGGAAGGAAATCCCCGCGCTCAGCGTCCACGCACACAGCAGTCCCGCGTTGGTGTGCACGCGGCGCTGGTAGAGCATGACCAGGCACAGCACCAAGGACAGTGCTCCGACTGTGAGCGTTGCCCACCAGGGAAGGGACAATTTCGTCGCAAAACGGGGAGCAATGAGCGCACAGAAGATCAGGAGCGCATCCATTGCGCAGGCAAGAAGACCGCAGATGATGAAGACCAGGGACGGGCGGAACCAGGGGTCGGAGGTTCTCTCGATCGCGCGCTGTTCTTGAATCTGGCGCTCGCGGCCAGAAGTGATGGAAATAAGGACGCCTTGGGGGAGGTCTGTTCCCAGCACGGCTCCCATATCTAAAGCGCGACCATCGGCTCCGGTGATCTGAAGACTCGGATCAGTTGAATCGATATCGAGCATGGACAGAAGGCCAGTAACGGTTGTCCCCAAAGGAACAATGAGATCTTGAGTCCCCGAAGCGTCGGTGACAGTGACTGCCGCCTGTTTGAGAGCCACGCCCCCTCCTTCACTTCGGTATCACCCGGATTTGGTCGTCAATTCTGTTCAAAAGTCACCATTCAGACTACCCGACGAAACAAGCACCATGCCACGGGCAGCCCAGCTACAAGCTAGGATACATACAGATATGAACAAAAACGGGAGATTGAACTCCAGGAGACTGTATGGCCGTCAATGAAACGGAAGCCCCCGAGCTCCCCAGCGGTGAAATCGCTGTCGAAAAACCGCCCAGCCAAGTTGAGGCCGGGGGAATGGGCTCGATCTTCGCGACCGTCATCCCCATGATGGGCTCGATGGGTGTCATGGTGATCATGGCGCTCACGCAAGGGCAGAACACGCGCATGCTCTTAATGGCCGGCGGCATGGTCTTCATGATGCTGTCCATGGTCGGTTTCAACATTTACCGCCAGGTCTCCCAGTACCGGAACAAGCTCAACTCCCAGCGCCGCGAATACCTCTCGTACCTCTCCGAGACTCGCACCAGCGTGCGCAACATCGCCGCGAAGCAGCGAATCTTCATGCAGTGGTACCTTCCCGAGCCCGATGCTCTGGTGCTCCTCGCCGAAGAAGGATCGCGCCTGTGGGAACGCGAAGTCGGAGACGAGACGGCAGTTTCGACTCGCGTGGGCACATCCGATCAGGAGCTCGCAATGCGCCTGGTTGAACCCGACATCCCGCAGATGGCCAACCCCGACGTCGTGTGTCACTCGGCCATGCGCCGCTTCCTCGACGTTCACCACACGGTCGAAAACCTCCCCTTCAGCTTGGATCTTGGCCAGTTCTCTCACGTGGAGGTTGCCGGTGACGCGGAGCTTGCTCGCGGGGAAATCCGCGCACTCTTGTGTCACTTGGCGGTCATGACGCCGGACGCGGCCTTGAAGATCGCGGTGCTCACCAGCCCTGAGAATCTCTCCCAGTGGGAGTGGATGAAGTGGCTTCCCCACATCCGCTCCGCCGAAGTGACCGACGCCCTGGGCGGCGCGCGTATGGTGTGCACGAGCTACGCCGAACTCGAGCAGCTCCTGGGCGAGGAAATGACGACCCGAGGCCACTTCCAGCCTCGAAACGACGCCAGCCCCTGGCCGCACCTCATCGTCGTCACCGACGGCCTAGAACTCCCCCCGGACTCCCACTTGGGCTCCATCGAGGGCTGCGCGGGCGTGACGATCATCAAGGTCCTCACCTCGTGGGGAATGTTCGCCTCTCCCACCGGCGTGCGCCTCCTCCTTCACCCGAGCTCGGACGAGCGCACCCCCATGGAGATCCTGCTCATGGAAGCCAAGCCTGTGCTTGCCAACGCGGACTTCATGGGAATTCCGCAGGCCGAGGCCGTGG
>ERZ772958.304-NODE-304-length-21872-cov-3.624971_pt1 | contig 21872 bp, 35 predicted proteins | sample MGYA00580681_ERZ772958 | MGnify/ENA primary metagenome ERZ772958 (study PRJEB29015, sample SAMEA2738089) | human oral metagenome | biome: human oral; feature: human-associated habitat; material: saliva | place: China | collected 2275 ...
GTTCGACAAGTCATCTGAAGAATTAGACGAGCTCGCCTTAGATTTATGTATAAACAAAGACGACGCTTTGTCGAACTTCTGCGACAGATTCGATCTCGGCGATTGGTTCTACGAGAAAATGATCATGCTAGACATCGACATCATCGACGAAGTCTCTGTCATAGCAGACGAGCATAGAAAGATCGAAAAAGACGATCTTCTCGACGCTGAAATATTAAGAAGAGAGCTTCAAGCTCAGAGCGCATTATGAAAAAAGACAATCAATTAAATCAAGAAAATAAAAAGGAGAAAACAGTGAAAAAATTTAACATCGAAACTATCAAAACTATCATCATTACGATTTTAATCACAGGAATTATCGCTTTTATCGGCGGTATGTACTATCAGAAAAATCAGACTGAACAAGTCAAAGCCGAAGCTGCGACAATCGTCAAGAATGTCAAAGTTGAAGTGTCAAAACAGTAGTGGCGGCTAAGCAGCAACCGCCGCTAGAGCAAAAAGCTGCGCACATTAACAATCAGACAATTCAAGCACCACCTGCGAAAAATGCGGCTACAGCTCAAGGTTGTGAAGCTTTTCGCGGGTTGGTTGCTCAATACGACTGGGACGTACGCACTATGTTAGCGATTATGAGAGCTGAAAGCGGATGCGATCCGAATGTGACGGGCGACACGAGCCTGATATTTACACAAAATGGTCGAACATACGGTTATTCAGTCTCGCTATTTCAGGTAAGGATTTTGCCTGGACGCGAACGCTGTGATAGTCATGATCCGGCTACAAATATTGCCTGTGCCTATCACGTTTGGCGAGGGCAGGGGTATAAAGCTTGGTCGGTGTATACGAGCGGAAAATATCTCAAATATCTATAAGAAACGGAGGGGTAAAATGGATGATCCATTTACGATATGGTCAGACGATCTTGTACCTGGAATGTCAGCCAGGACTATCGTAAAAGATGAGCAGCACGTCATCGAATTTGATTTGATGGGACATGCAAAAGCCATAGTTGGCGTTGGGAGACATAGCAATGGCAAAAAATGGGCTACAATCTACGAACACGAAGCCGAAAATGATTTGCAAGAAATGGTCCTATTGCAATCAATCTTCTATCACTACAAAGTACATGGTTTTGACTGCGGATATTCGTTTGCTGGTACAACAAAACTAAAAGGTATTCTTTATCGCATCGGGCTTAAAGAAAGAGAGGAATACAAAGGTGTTTATGATCTTGAAAAAAATAAAACTACTGTTTAAGCCAGAAGATTCTTTTTCTGACACTAAAGACGTATTTCAGAGTAAACTGTTTAATCGTCATATTTATTTTGTGCAGTGGTTTGACTATAAAGGTCGTATGCGGAGAATTTATTGTCAAAACCGCAAAGCCGCCCGGTTAGTGAAGAAGTCTCATAAACGACATCATGCCGAAATTATAGAAATCGTACTGGATAGGGGCTATATCTTAAGAGAGAGGATTGTGTATTAAAAATGGATAACAATAAAGATTTTGCTGATAAAATACAGTATTTTGCAGCGGGTGTTTTAGTAATCTTGACAGCATTGGTGTTCACGGTGCTGGGTGCGGCTGCTGTTAAATTATTAATTTGGATTATTGGCTTATAGATATTGAGAGAAAAGCATGTACATACTGATTTGGATACTATTCATAGCACTAATTCTAATTCTTGTAGCTATTTCAGAACGCGAAATAGCTAAACAAGACGAAGAATGGATGAAGGAGGAGGAGAAGAAGTGGAGAAAGAAGTAAGACCTTATTATGAGGACGACTATCAATCACTAGATGAGGTCGATACAGTAGACTTGCTAGAGATGAAAGAGGGTGCACTAAACGACTTGAACGAGAGTGAGCGTACAATTCATCGAATTAACCAGATATTAGCTAGTCGTGCAATTTATGCCACGCAATTGGAGCTATTTTAAGGAGAAGGAATTGATGCTCGTATTTATAACAATGAAACTATCGGAACTCATATGGGGGTTCAAAATATCTGATGATACTACAGGTGGTGTATATATCATATATGCTTTCAGTACTCTTGAACTTTTAGCAGAGTTGGTTATGATTACGTTTACTTTTCTATACTGTGTGTTTAAGAAAGGAGCGAAAAAACATGAAACGCTATAAACTACTTAAAGATTTACCAACATTCAAAGCTGGACAGTTAGCATATATCTCTAAAACGGGAAATCTTATTGCTGGTACTCCAGAAAACCAAAAGACCACAGAAACGGGCTTAATAATAATGATTTACCACGAAACTACCCTGAAAAAGTTTCCAAATATTCTCACAGAGTGGTTCAAGGAAGTGGAAGAGCCGATGGACAGTATTCACTGGAAGCCTAAAATTGGCGATAGGTGTTTTATTCTTGAGAATGCCAATATAAGACCAGCAAATTATACTGGAATGTTACGTGATTACAATGCTTGGCATACTGGCAGGGTGTTCCGCACTGAAGAAGAGTGCGAAAAAGCCCGTGACCGTGAACTAGCCAAAGTTAGACTACAGCGAACATCAACATTTAAGCCAGATTTTGAGAATAGAAAAGGCGGCTATATAGTCTACTACGACTACTTAAATAATAGGCTAGAATGTCTTACCTGTGGCTGGCAAAATGCTGGTGAGTCTGTACGCTACGCAACAGAGGAAGAAGCTGAAAAATCTATCAAAGAAAATGAGCAAGATTGGAAGACTTATTTTGGAATTAACCCGTCAGATACAGATAAAAGCTAAATGTACCCTACGGGAGGTAAGGAGGAAACAATGCCAGGAACAAAGGCTGGTGGCTTAAAAGCCGCTCAGAAAAACTTAGCAAGCAACCCTAACTTCTACGCGGAAATCGGACGAAAGGGTGGCTCTGCTACATTCGAAAGCCACGGAACTTGTAAGGGGTTTGCACAAGATATTGAATGCGATTGCGACTTAATCGACGGTCCTCACTTCGTAAAGAAGTGTGCTGGTAAAAAGGGCGGTCGCATCAGTAAACGAAAGTAAATGGGTACAAATCGTACCCAGTAGAAAACCATTTTTGACAAGTGTCGAAATTGGTTTAGAACATTAACATCGACCGTAGAACTGGCAACATAATCTGAGGAATAAAGCTGGGTTCCCAAATGGGAGTAAGCCGAAAGGCGAGAAGTCCTTTGCTCCGTGATTGTGCTGCCAACTGGACAGATGATTTTATGCCCACCCGATCGTCTGTTCAACTGGCGACATCAATCCTTAAAGTAATTAACTAATGATATACATTTTGGTGTCGCCTTGCCCCAGTTATGCGGTCGAATTAAACTACGTGATTTCGTGTAAATAAGGAAAATTATGACCAAACCACATTTTAGCTCATTAAGAATGGACTGGCGAACGCCCAAAGCTGTCTATCAGGTTCTTGATTCAGAGTTTCAGTTTGACCACGACCCATGTCCTGCTGGCTGGGATGGTAAAATAAACGGTCTAACCAGTGATTGGGGTGAATCTAATTATGTCAATCCACCATACGGTAGAGAGTTACCAAAATGGATTGAAAAAGGCTACCAAGAATGGAAGAAAGGAAAAACCGTCGTGTTTTTAATACCCAGCCGCACCGACACACGCTGGTGGCACGACTACTGCATGAAAGCGACCGAAATTCGTTACATAAAAGGCAGGCTTAAGTTTGATGACCAACCAAACCCGGCACCATTTCCGAGCGCGATAGTGATTTTCAAGGGGAATATCAACTAAACCACTATAAAAAGGAGATATATGAAGAAAATGAAGTCTAAAATTGACTGGGTATTGGTAGGTATTATCGTAGCGGCAAGTTTACCAATTATTATCACTGGATCTCTGCTTGTTGTTTGGGACTTTCAAATGAATGAGCAAGAGATCCAAAACAAGAATACTGAAGCTCGCTGTAAAACAGTTGGTGGCGAGATGGGCTACTCGAAATGTTATAAAAACGGGAAGGAAATCTAATGCGTGAAATAAAAGTTAGGGCTTGGTACAAGCCATATAAACAAATGTGTCAGGTTGAATCATTACGGAATGGAGTTTATACAGCCGTTCTTATAGAGGAGCCTTTTTATGACAGAAGACTTGTTGAGGCAGACGAGATTGTTATTGAGCAATTCACAGGATTGAAAGACAAGAACGGTACAGAGATTTACCAGGGTGATATCATCTTTCAGAAGCCATTAGGCAGTAATAAGCCTGGACTTCGAGGAAAAATTACGTATAAGGAAGACCATGCAGCATTTATGTTTGAAGTCTATGAACGAGAAAAGGTAGTTATGTACCTATTCCTAAGCGAATTTTCCCCAGAAAAAACTTGTGAAGTTGTCGGTAATATCCACGAAGACTCTGAATTGCTGGAGGAGAAATGAAAACTACCCCAACAACCATACTTGATGCTTGCTGCGGCGGTCGTATGTTTTATTTCGACAAAAACCACCCAAACGTTCTGTACGCTGACCGCCGCCGCGAAACTGTCGAGATGAAAGATAGAGGCAAGATTAGAACACTAGAAATCAACCCAGACCTAGTCATGGACTTTACAGACATGAAGTTTCCCGACGAATGCTTTAATTTTGTCGTCTTCGATCCGCCTCACCTCATCAACTGCGGCAAAAACAGCTGGCTCGCTAAAAAATACGGCAAATTAGACAAAGACACTTGGCAAGAAACCCTGTGCAAAGGCTTGAGCGAATGTCTACGCGTCGTAAAACCTGGCTGCGTCGTCGCTATGAAATGGAGTGAGCGTGATATTAAAACCACAGAATTACTAAAGACATTACCTCAAAAACCAGCTTTCGGCGATAAATCTGGAATGACGCGGTGGCTGTTTTTTGTGAAAGGAATTGAAGATGCCTAATTTCGCAAGCATAGGCAATCCAACCGAGGATCAGGAGCAAGAAGCGTTTGTACGGTGGTTGCGGCTAAAAGGCTATCCACACTTTCGCGTGCCGAATGAAACCTACACCCGAAGCTGGAGCCAGAAAGCGAAAAATAAGAAACTCGGCGTGAGTTCTGGGGTACCAGACTTATTCGTGGTAATCCCAGCAAACTATAGCGACGCAACGATGGAGTTCATACACTATGGAGACAATCCTATTGTTAGTGGTGACGGTGTTTATGGTAAAAATCATCGTCTTGTTGCTATCGAAATGAAACGCAAGAAAGGAGGCGTAACGTCGGCAAATCAAAAACAGTGGATTAAAACGCTCAATGAGGCTGGTATTCAGGCTGTTGTTTGTAAGGGCTGTGATGCGGCGATTGAGTTTATTGAATCAATAACTTGAGAGGTTTATGACTGAAGTGGAACGCTTGACTGCTTGATAAAACGGTCAAAGCATTTTATAGCTAGGCGCTGGTGAGATTGAGTGGTTGGGAGGCCGCGATTGCCAGCGCCTAATCTGTATATTTCAGAGGTAGAGGAGGGATAACAAACATGGTCAAATGGCTAAAAATCGACAGACAAGACAAGACAAGGCGACGCCGTCAAGAGATCGGGCAGGTCGCCATTTATTATTGGCGACGAGCGAAAATGCAAGCCGTTGTCGCACTACATTCTCTTGCAGTCTTGGCAAGATCGAAACAAAAAACCATACCAGAATATGCTGCGCAAGCTACAAAGCACTAAAGACCTGACTCTCATGCAGGCACAGCTAATCGCAAATAGTTACGGCGTGCATATCTCGGCTGTTTCCAAACAGTCAATACCAAAAGAACTACGCGTCAATCTCTAGAATTATAATCATGAAAGACGACTTCAAATCATGTCCTAAATGCGGCCGAAAGTATAAGCGGCAAGACAACTACGATATCCATGTAGCTGGTTGTAAACGTACGTCACCATCAACTCATGGCGGGGCGAGAAAAGGTAGCGGCGGAGTCAAGGGCAAAAAGACTCAAAAGGTTCTTGACCGCATGAAAGAGAAGCAGCGTATCTTGGATCGAATAACTAGAAACGCTGACAAGCTGTACGAGGCGCAGTTCCGACTGGCGACAGGTGTGCAGCTGCTGTTTGTGATTAAGGCTGACCGCAAGGGCAATCGGTTGCCAGCAGAGCAAGTTACTGACCCCGAAACTATCGCGGCATTTCTTGGCGGCGAACTTGATGGCGTAGATGATGAGTACTACTTTATCGCGACACAGAAGCCTGACAACAAAGCGATCAAGGATATGCTAGACCGAGCGTTTGGCAAGCCAGTTGACCACGTCGACCTGGATGTCAACGTTCGCGAGAAGCAGCCACCAAAGATCGTCTCGACTATCAAGCCGCGCAAAACGAAAGGTGAATAGCTCATGTCGCTAGAATTAAAGCCGAAGCAGCAAAGCGTTGTCGATATTATTAACGATTGCCCTGAGGTTGATACTATTTATTTGATCGGTGCAGTAGGCACAGGCAAAACAGATATTGCAGCACACATCGGCATAGATATTTGCGACACATTCGAGAAGACATACTGGACGGTCTTTCGCAAGAATATCAGCACGGCGAAGCGGTCGGTGATTCCGTCGTATCTGACGATGCTTGATCGTAAGAACTTCAAGGAGGGCGAGGACTACACATACAACGGTCAAGATTATGAAATTAAGTTCCCAAACGGCTCAAAGATTGGCTTTGTGGAGGCGGACGAGACGAAAGACAGGAGCGGGCAGAAAATTAAAGGTATCAATGCCAGTGCTAGCCATATCGATGAAGCCGACGAATTGTCGCTGACGATGTTCACTACGGCTAAATCCCGTAAGGGACGCCGCAACACTAACGGGCAGCCAAGTATCGCTATTATCACCCTCAATCCAAACGATGTTGATCATATTAAAGAGGTATACATGCGTTGGAAATACGGCGGAAATGGCAAGTATGAGCCACTGCCACCGAATATTCGCGTGGTCGAGTTTGACTTGTCTGATTCATGGCAGATGCAATCAGATATTGATGCTATGATGACCAACCCGACATGGTGGGTCGAACGGTACCTGAAAAACAACTGGGAATACCAAGACGAGAGCAAAACGATATTCCGCTCAAACATATTTGCTAAGGCTGTCGTCAAAAGTTATAAACCAGGTCGCAAGACGACTGGATACGACGTGGCACGTGATGGTGTTGACCGTAGCGTTGCGGTTGACTGGGAAAATCTGACGCTGGTTGACGGCACGATTACTAAAGACTCGAACGAACAGATAGAGACCGGCAAGCAAGCTGAGTGGCTGATTGAGCATTCAGATAACTTCTCTATTGGCTACGAGAATATTGCAGTCGACGGTGTGGGTGTCGGTGTTGGTGTTATTGACGGCAAAGACCGCGGCGCTGAGTTCGCGGTGTTTAAGTCTGGTTTTTCGCCCGACCCATTCCTAACATTCGATGACGAGCCGAAGAGCCGAGAGGATGCTGAGCATTCACAGGAGTTGATGGCGTTTAACAATTTACGGTCACAGGTGGCATACATGCTGGCAATGGGACTGGATAGCGGCAAGGTGAAAATCCTCGACAGCTTTCCATTTCTTAATGAGTTTATTAAGGAGGCACAGATGCACCACCACGAATATAAGGATAAGGTGTTTGTGCTGGAATCCAAAGAGTCAATCAAGAAGCGACTCGGCAAATCGCCTGACATATTCGATTCTGTATTGATGGGCTTTTGGCTGCAATTGCGACATGAAGTGGTGATGGAGTGGGGCGGAATTATGTAATCCGTATATTTACAGTTAGAGGATTATATGAAATTGAAAGACTTTTTGCGCAAATTAAAGTTTCAAAAGCCAGACAGGGATACTGTCATTGAGGCGTGGATAGGACTGCTGATGTTTGTCGGCGTGCCGTTTTGTGTTTGGCTATATTACGGTGGCAAGATCGCCACAGTGGTGTTTGTCGGCGTACAGCTGATATTCTGGTCGGTTTATTTATACAGGAGCAATAAGTAGATGGGAATAAGGGGTGAGCGACGTGTGAGTGGTGTTGACCCCGCTTTTCAGAGATTATCAATGTTTGATCATTACCGAGCCAGCAGTTACGCGACAGCTTATCCTAATATTCGAACGGTTGCCAACAAGTATATGACAGTGCGGCCGTTTGCTATTGATGGAAATGGAAAACGGATTGATCATTGTGTTATTGACGCGCTGTACCACCCGAATAAATCTGACAGTTCGGTGGCATTTGCTGAAAAAATAGCCGTTTCGACATTGTCTCTACGGAAGACGTACATTTTGGTTTGGAGCAACTATGGCGGAGTAGCAAAGCCTGGCGGTGATTTTATGGGGCAGGGCGGCAAGAATATTGCTGGTTTCACGTTCTTGGAGTTTCCGCGAGTTGCACGAGTTGGCGACAAGACAACATACACAGTTGGCACACAGACGTTTACTGAAGATGAAGTGTTGGTATTGCCTGGTGGTGTTGATCCAAACGATCTGTATGCTGGCTATTCGCCGTCTGAAGCCTCACGTCGGTGGGCGACACTCGATGATTACATCGCCGATTTCCAGGCTGGCTTTTTCGAGAATGGAGCGGTGCCGGCTGGTCAGTTCATTATTACCGCACCAACACGGCAATCATTCCAAGAGAGCGTAGCGATGTTGCAAGATGCTCATCGCGGAGCCGGCAGTAATAACAATGTCACCTACACACACCGACCTGTTGATTCTAAGACCGGCAAGCCATCGACTACTGCGGCTGTTGAATGGGTGCCGTTCTCGCAACCAAATAAAGATATTGACTTCGAGAACTTATTTAAGCAGGTTGATAGGCGGATTGACACGTCATTTGGTGTTTCAGCCATTATGAAAGGTATTGATGACACAGCTACGTACGCCAACGCACAGGTGTCAAAGCAGGTGTTTGCCGAGAATGTCGTTGACCCACTACTGTTACGTAACTACACACAGTTGACGCACGAACTAAACCGAATCACGGGTGGCATGGGTATGGCTATTACTTACGAATTTGCTATTCCTCAGGTTGTTGACGAGGTCAAAGTGCAGGCTGAGGCTGATGATATTCGGATTAACAGCATCTTGAAATTAGAGGCAGCTGGATACAGTACCGAGAGCATCATTGACGCGTTGAAATTGCCGAACAACTTTAAGCTGTTGCGTAAGGGCGACTACGAGCCACCAGAGATTGAGAACGATAAGCCGGATGTTGACGAGGGCGATGAAGTAGCAGACGCGCCAGACCGCCGCAAGGTTGGCGACACGGGGGTTTGGGGAGAAGCGAATGGCACCAGCCCAAAAGCATCAGCCGACAATCAGCCGCAGACGCTCGATGACTTTGAACAGCTGATTTATGATGCAACGACTGAGTTTATGCAGAAGCAAGTTGATCGAGCTATTGCTGAATCACGTCAGGTGGCTGAAAACAGTACCGAGGAAGACGACGAGCAAAACGAATTTGCCGAGGCATTACTGTTGATCATTGTGGCGTTGATGATAGTTCAAGGTGCGATTTACTTCGAGGACGGCAAGCAATTGCTGATAGATAACGGCGTATCTACTACTGAGTTAACTGGCTTTGTGGTGGCAGCCTCAACACAGGAAGCTTACCGAGCATATCTACTAAATGTGGCTCGCTCATATGCTGACGATACGGCCGCCTCAATTCGCCGTGTGCTTGATCATGCGGCATCTCATGGTTGGGCACAGTCTGAGCTGGAGGAGAAGCTGCGAGGCATTATGAAGACTGATGAGTGGCGAGTACAGCGAATGGCTCGCACTGAGATATCACGAGCCGACGCACTGTCAAGCGTTGAAGCCATGAAGCAGGTGCAAAACCAAACAGGTACGTTGATCGAGAAAGCAATGGAGAGTGATACCGGCAAGCCGTGTGAGTTTTGTGCCACGCTAATCGATAAGTGGGTGGCAGTTGACGAGCCAATCTTGAATCTGAATGAGGCGATCATTGGCAGAGACGGCGGCATATTTATCAATAATTTCGCGCAGAACGATGGCTACGATGTCCACCCGAACGGGCATTGCCGCCCGAAGTACCGCGTCGTCAAGGCGTATTTGAATGCTGAGCGGCGAATTATCGATGACGAGATGGCTGATTTAGATTTGCGATGCGAGGAGTGCGGCCGCTACCTGAACATCAAGGGTGTGACGCAGATGATCGCACAGATACGTTGCAGCAATGCGAAGTGTAAGCACGTCAACAATATCAAGATTGTGAACGCCACTTCGACAGACGACCAGGTGCGTTATGAGTTCGATAAATCGTAATCTGTAGTCTTAGAAATAAGACGAGAGCAAGACGCTCAAATTGGACGGGCAAGCAGGAGTCGAAAGCAAACTTTAACAAGGAAATAAAGCATGAAGTTCTGGAAGTGGAGCAATTCCGTTCTATCGAATAATCAAGAGCTTATACTTGACGGGCCTATCGCGAGTGACACTTGGTGGGGCGACGAAGTCACACCCGACCTATTTCGCGAAGAACTCAAGCAGCATGCGGGCGATTTGACAGTTGTCATTAACAGCCCCGGTGGCGACGTGTTCGCAGGCTTGGCGATTTATAACGCACTTGTGAATCATAACGGAAATGTCACTGTCAGGGTTGATGGTTTAGCGGCGTCGATTGCATCAGTAATTGTGATGGCAGGCGACAAGATTATCATGTCGCCAGGCTCAATGATCATGATTCACCGCCCGTCCGTTTACGCGGCTGGCACAGTGGACGACATGGAGAAAGCCAAAGATGTATTGCTGAAGATCGAGGAGGGAATCACGCCTATCTACGCCAAGCGAACAGGGCTGAGCGATGAAAAGATCACTGAGCTGCTGGAAGCCGAAACGTGGATGCTTGCCGATAAGGCTGTCGAGCTTGGTTTTGCCGATGAGGTGTCCGAGGCACCAGAGAAGCAAAAGCAAGATGAGAGTGTACAGAATGTGATGGGTATGAACTTTGCATTCAGTATGTCGGCAGTCAAGCAGGCAGACGCCAAGCCAATGCAGAGCCTAGTTGAGCAAATCAAGGCAAAAGCAGAGGCTGAAGCAGCTAAGGCGGCGGAGCCGACCGAAGACGCAACTGAACCTGAGACGAAGACTGACGAACCAGCGGCACCGGAAGCCGCGCCAGAGGCTGAGCCTACTGACGAAGCTGATCAATCAGAGCCGGAAGAATCAACTGATAACAATCCTGAGGAGGATACGGAAATGGAAGCGAAAGACATTGCAAAAATGCAAGTTAAAGAACCAGCTGATCCAGCAGCTGTCGACAAAGGTACTGTCGTAAATTACCTGGACACACCAAAGGCGTTAGAAGATTTTGCTGACGTGTTGGTAGCACAAGCAGGTGCTGGTGCGGCAGCCGTTCGCGAAGCGTGGATGGACAAACTTGAGGCTAACGGTGTACAGATGGCTGTCACTGGTGCCGACAAACTATTCCCAGCACCAGTTGTTGAGGCAGTTGAGAGTGCGTTTAAGGCTGGCGGCCCAATTTGGAACCTAGTTGATAAAACTGGACTTGACGCCTACAACACCGCTTGGGACACCAATACTGACGGTGCACTGGGACACCAGGCTGGTAAAGATAAGAAAGAGGCTACGATCGCTATCGAAAACCGTGTGATTGAAGGTCAGTACATCTACAAGTATCTCACTCTTGACAAGGAAACTATTCGCAAGAACAAGAGTACTGGCTCACTGTTGCGTTACGTATTGCAAGAGTTGCCAAAGCGAATTATCGCAAGTATCGAGCGTGCGATTGTTATCGGTGACGGCTTAGCGGACAGCAGTGACGACAAGATCAAGTCGTTTGTATCTGTCAAAGCCGACGCTAAGGCTGGCAACGTGTTTGCTAAAACCTATACGCCAAAAACAGGAGAAAGTCGCCGTACTGCTATCTTGAATGCACGCGACTTAATCGAGGCTGAGGGCGACGTTTATATCATCGCAAAGCGTGGCTACCTCACAGCCCTGAAAGATGAGCGAGGTACCGACAAGCATATGCTGTACACTCCAGGCGTTAACATCTTGGAAGACTTGGAGCTTGCTGGCAAGTTTACGCCACAGTGGTTCAACGACATTAACGACGCCGAAAACGATGCCTACTTGGTTGTATTCAACAAATACAAGGTGGTTGGCGATCAGTCAATTGAGAGCTACACAAACTTTGCGTTGAAGCAGAATAAGCACGAATATTTGCAGGTGGCGGCTTGAGCGGCATCGCAGCAGCAGTGGCTATTAAACACGTAGCCTAACAGAGAGGGGCGTAAGAGATGACAGCATTGGTAACTAAAGAAGATATCGAGGGCGTACTTTTACGCCCCCTTTCTGATACCGAGAATAAGTACTTTGAGAAGTTATTGCAGCAGGCGACGGAGACGTTGGAGGCGTTGCTAGATGCCAAAATACAGAGCGAGGCAAACACGCCGCGTCGATATGAGGCAACTTGCGGCTCACGTTTCCTAGTTGTCGATCCGTTCACCAGTCTGTTGCCAGAGGTGACAGCAGAAAGTGGCAGACCGCTGGTGGTCAAGTCAGTGAGTCAAGGCGACGAACTGAACGTCAGCTGGTTCAATGTCATCGAGATGGTTGATCCGCTGGACATTGGACGGTGTATCGTCAAGGCGGCATGGGGATATGGCGAGCCGTTGCCATACGGCTTGAAAATCCTCATAGCAAGGCTATTTGACACGCTGTCAATAGCTAATCAAGGTAGTTTTTATAACAACGTAAAATCCGAAACAGTGCTGAGTCATTCAGTGACGTATGACAACACCAAGCAAGTTATCGACCAGTTCGCGGAGGCAAACGTTAACCTACTGGCAAAGTATGTAAAGCCAATCAGCAGTTGCGTGGTGTCTGGCTACACTGATACGCCGCTGAGCCAGCGTGGAGTTCATCGTCATGATATTCCGCGATAGCATCACGCTGGTTGCGCCTGTCAACGGCACATATCGCCAAACTGGCGGAGAGCGGCACGACATGAAGTGTGTTGTCGAACAGACAAGTGGCTTGACTCGTGGCGGTAGCTACGATGCCATGACAGGTGACGCTAGAGCATATCTGGACGGCCGAGATAGCTGGTTGTCATCAATTGGCTACTCGATTGAGGGATATTTCGCCGAGGTGACGCTGTTTGGCGTTAAGCGGGTGTACCGCGTTGCCAACGTAGCAGTTGGCAGGGCAGTTATCACAAGCGGCACAGTACAGCACGTTGAAATTGAGCTGGAAAGGCTCGACAGAGAGGTGTAATCGTGCCGGTGGTCGACAACACGGTCGCCGTCAAACGATTCTTCCAGAGTCAGGCAGCGACAGGATTGAACGCAATGGCGAATCACACTCTGACAGTATCCAACCTCACCGCACCGTTCAGACGTAGAGGGTCGCTCAAGTCCCGCAATGTCGAGGTACGGCGAATTGGTAGAGATGCTATTAGATTGACATGGAAGCCAGTCTACTCACAGTACCAGAACCGCGGCAGGCGCGCGAATGGCACTCATGTGGTACGTAAGTACACTACATCTGGCACTGGTAAAGGTTTCGTTGATGAGGGTGTGAGAAGCACTATGAAAGATTACAAGAGGTTTTTTAGATGAATGTAGCATTGGAGATCGCAAAGGTAGTGGCTACTGCCGTTGATGGAGAGCTTGGCAAAAATGTGTTTGTCGGGCGGTTGCCGGCAAGCAATAACCAGGACGGCATGGTAGCGGTTGCGGCTAGCGGCGGTGAATACAACGGCGGCAGCTTGGGTAATACCAAATTGACTACCGAGCTAACGATCACCGTAGTAAAAGCCGATGCGGCCGAGCTGTACGAGCTTGACAGCAAGCTACGTACGGCATTGAGCCAGCTGCCATACACTGACGCGAGATTCATTCGCGTGAGCGTATTTCCGATGCAAGACAGCGCCTATGAAGCCTCTGAATTACGGATGGGGGTATGGAGTGCCCAATCTGTAACATTAGTTTTGAAAGATTAAGCAAAGGAGTAATTAAATGGCAGCAATCGATTACGCCGGCTTGAACCACGATCTGTATTTCGGGGACAAGACTGGTAAAAACTTCAAGCAAGTCCTGGGTGTGAACGACCTGGACTTTGACAACGACAAGGATGAGGTGACACGTGATTTTATCGACGGCACGAACCTCAAACTTATTAAATCGTTCAAATCGACTATCAAGTTTAAGGTGACGGACATTGGACAGGACAACCTCAAGAATATCGTGCCTGGCTATGTTTATAACAGTGGCGAGACGATTGACGGCACTACTGGCATTACTGTCGGTACAAAAGGTGCTGTACAGGTTGGCTTGCAAAAAGGCAGCTCGACACAGGTGTCTGGTGTGTTCAAGTTAGTGCCGAAGTTAGCCGCACAGTCAGGTCATACATTGTACATGCTCGACGCTACGGCGACCCTGAGCGATATCAGTCAGGAAGACGGTTTGACTGAGTTTGAAATCAGCGTAACCGGCAAATTGATCAAGGGCGACCTGACATTTGCGTAACAGGGGTGACACGGTGATAAAAACACCGTGTCAATACCTAAATTGATAAAAAAATAATGTAGTTTTTACAACTATGGAATGGAGAATGAGATGGCGTTTGTTCTAAAAAAGAAGCAGCCTGAGAAGCGTGTATTGCTGGACATTGAAATGCCAGCAGACGGTGACGAACCAGCAAAGCACTACAAATATCTAATTCCGCGGGTCAAGCAGTACAAAGCCCTTGAAGCAAACACTGCGCGATTAAGCATTGGTGGCGAAGACGGCAAGGCCGTTACTGGTAGTGCGATTGTCATGGATGTTGTAGCTCGAGCGACAGTAGTTGAGGGCGGGCTATCTTTAAGAGATTTGCTTGATGCACTTGATAATGACAACGTCGACGCTCTACTGCTTGAAATTGTGCGATTAGCAACCACAGGGCTAACTAAGTTAGCCGCTGAGGGCGTTGAGGTGCGAGAAGTCGAGGCGTAGCCATGAACGAGAATAATCAGCCTGGATACGATATCGAAAAGTACGAACAGTATTTGAAGATTCAGGCTGATAAAGTTCTCACAAGCTTTGAGGAGAGAGTGCATATAATCTTGCTCAACTATCCGCAATACACGCACGAGCAGGTTTTAGAAATGGACGAGGCTGACGCGGTGGAGTTAGCAAAAGCAGCAATACGTCGCGAATGTGAGCGAACGCTGAGCCTCCTGTCTGTGATAGCAGCAGCACAAAATAAGGACGCTTACAAAAAGATGTATAGTTCTTTGACAAAAACTATAAGGGGTTTGAGGTGATCTTATCCATCACGACGAGAAGTATTAACATATCCGCGCTTGGCGTTGTATGTGTCGACAATCTCACCAGCTTTGGCAATTGTTTTAACGGACCCAAGGTAAGCGTATCCACAAGTAAACGTGTACATCAATCCTCGGGTAATTCTTCCCATATAAAACCATGGCAGCCCATTAAAAAATGGAATCAAACCAATCAGAGCAAGCTTTTTGAATGTTTCAACATCTTTCATTATAAGATCCTTTCTTTAGTAAAGAAATTATACCACGGAAACGAAATATGAACCAAGGAACAATAGTAGTTACCTACAAAGTTGACAGGTCAAAATTTGACAAGTCTGTTTCTGATGTTCAGAAAAAAATGAAGAATGTCGCCAAGGACAATGACGAGCTCACCAAAAAGATGGCTGAGTCTTGGAGCAAGATTGGAACTGGATTTAAGCAGCTGGGGACTGGCATAAAAAATGCGGCAGTTGAGAGTGCTGCCATCATCTCAAAAGAGCTTATTCAACCAATCACTAACAAGCTAGCGCCATTGGCAAGTAAAATCAGCGCAGGTTTTGCAAACATTGGCAATCGCATTGCCACATTCTTTTCACCAATGACTAACGCTGCCAGCAAAGCTGCTAGTGCAATATCTGCGGCTTTCGTTAGAGCACGCAATGCTGTTGCAAATACGTTTAGCAATATCGGCGCGTTCATATCATCGAAATTATCTATCGCCGCTAATACAGTAACTAGTTTTGCATCTAAAGTTGGACAGGGCATGGCGTTAGTGGCGCAAAAACTCGCCGCACCATTTATCTGGTTAGGTAAAGGTATAGGCACAATCCTAGCCCCTGTCGCGCAAAAAATGATAGCAGTATTCGGTGGAATCGGCGGTGCGATTGGACGCAACTTGGCGCCCGGACTATCGACGATTGGTAGCGGTATTTCTGGTATGTTTAGCGCACTTGGCGGGAAAATTAGCAATGCCGTTGGTGGCATGGTTAGCCAGGTAATGCCGCACATCAACTCTCTGGCTAGCGGCCTAAAGGAGAAATTAGGCGGGGCATTGAGCCATGTAGGTGGCGTAGCTAAAGGACTGGGCAAGGCATTTGCCGTTGGAACAGCCGCCGCAGCAGTAGCAATTGGTGGGCTAGCCAAAAAATCTGTCGAGGGATTTGCAGAATGGGAACAGTTGGTTGGCGGTGTTGACACGCTGTTTAAGAAGTCGAGCGACACAGTTCAGGCGTATGCAGCGAATGCTTATAAAACGGCAGGATTATCGGCAAACCAATACATGGAGACCGTCACAAGCTTTTCAGCGTCATTATTGCAAGGTCTGAAAGGCGACACTGAAAAATCAGCTCAATATGCTCATATGGCCGTTACAGACATGGCTGATAACGCCAACAAAATGGGCACTGATATTGCAAGGATCCAGGATGCTTACCAGGGCTTCGCAAAAGACAACTATACTATGCTCGACAACCTGAAGCTTGGCTATGGTGGTACTGCTGGCGAGATGGCACGCCTGGTCAATGAAACAGGCGTGATGGGCAAGGGTTTCAAGGCGACGGCCGAGAACGTCAAGGATATCCCATTCGATAAGCTCATCGAAGCAATCCATAAAGTTCAGGAGAAAATGGGTATTACTGGTACGACCGCTAAAGAAGCTAGCGAGACTATTAGTGGTAGCTTTTATTCGATGAAAGCTGCTTGGTCAAATCTCGTTGCTGGTATCGGTAACGAAGATATTTCGTATGATGAAATACTTGGCAATTTCACATCGTCTGTCGAAGTATTTTTGAAAAATATGGTGCCAAGGCTGGCGGATTCTATCGGGGGCATTTCTAGAGCGTTGCCAGAGATAATTAACAGATTGACGCCGCTTATACCACCGATTCTCGGCAAATTATTGCCAGCTATCATCAATGGAAGCATCCTCCTGCTCAATACACTGGTTCAAACCGCGCCGCAGTGGATTGGTCAAATCATAGCTATGCTACCAGCGCTGATTCAGGGCTTTATGCAATTGTTTATGGCGCTTTTGCAAGCTGCGCCACAGATTATCGCAGTCATAACACCAATGATCCCGCAAATTGTCGACAGCTTGGTTACGACACTAACAGAGCCGACTATGCTACAGGCGCTGATTATGGGTGCGATTCAGCTGTTCTTAGCCATAATTGAAGCATTACCTACAGTTATTAACGCGCTGGTCGACGCACTGCCACGTGTCATTGACGCAATTGTTACGACACTGACGCAGCCAGTAATGTTGCAGAAATTAGGCGAGTCTGCCGTCAAGCTACTGTTCGCGTTGATCCATGGCATTGGCAGTACGCTTGGTCACATCGGCAGTGCTGCATGGAAAGTCATCAATAAAATTGTCGAGGTATTATCGCCGTCAAGTCTATGGAGCGTTGGAGAAAATCTAATCAAGGGGCTGTGGAATGGCATTAGCAACGTGACCGGCTGGATTCTAGATAAAATAAAAGGGTTCGGCAAGTCTGTACTTGATGGCATCAAGAATTTCTTTGGTATCCATTCACCGTCGACTGTCATGGCAAAGATGGGTGGATTCTTGGGTCAAGGATTTGCTAACGGCATCACCGACAGCATTGGAGGTGTGCTATCGGCGGTTGATACGATGAATGGTGCGATTTCTGGCAGGATGACAACTTCGCTGTCGCCTGATTTTAGTGTATCTGGTAGTGGCAGTATCTCTTTACGAGCCGACGACATATGGGGCGATAAAAACAATGGCGGTTCTAATGATGGTTATCCGCAGATCAACCAAACCGTCAACCTGACGAACGGTATCGATGTCGATCAATATAACCGCAGCCTGGTGCAGCAAATGAGGAGAGGGTAGACATGAGAACATATGATGTACAAATCACTAATATGCGCACTAATGAAAGCGTATTTCTGGCAGGCAGCAAACAAGGATTGTCACATCTGACGCCGCCACTGAAAGGATTTGGTGACCCAGATGTTCGCAATAGCCAGTATGTGTTTTCTGGTGCCGATGGCGGTAGCGTGGATGAGCAATTTTACGGCGTGCGGCAAATACCGCTGAGTTTTTTCGTGGCAGTGGAGCACGACGGAAGACTTACCGAGATGCACGCCGAGATGGCAAAAATTGCTAGAACCATCAAAATCCGCGACAAGCTGCGAGTGCAGTTATTCACGCCAACCGGACGCGTCTACCAGACCGTCGCTAAATTGACGCAGCCTCTTGATCCAAAAATTGAATGGCCGCTTATTGCCGATTATGACATCGAGCTGGTTGCTGGCGATCCGCGAATGTACGACTATACTGACGGTGCCGCACAGCGAATCACACTAGAGCGTCCACGTGACGGTGGTTTATTGTGGAGCCCTACAGGGCTACTTTGGGAGCGTGACGGCTTGCACTGGGTATCTGGCGGGGGACTGAATCACGCCACAAATGATGGCAACACGCATGTTTGGCCTACAATCACAATTACTGGCAAGGTTACAAATCCGACCGTGGCCAACCAGACAACTGGCGAGATTTTAGCACTGAATATCAGCACAACAGATAGCGATACAATCGTATTTGATACATACAACCGAGAGGTCACGCTAAATGGAGTAGGCATCGATAATAACCTCACCAACAGTCAATACTGGCGTTTGGTGCCAGGGCTAAATGAGCTGATTTTCAACACGTCAAACAGCACCGATACCGGAACAGCCATCGTTGAGTGGCATAACGGTTACACAGGAGTAGCGTAATGGACGAGTACGTACCACCACACTACACCATCGAGCTATGGCACCGCGGAAAGACCAAAGTGGCAGATATTACGAGGCTTTGCCAAGATATTGACTGGAGTATGACTCGCAATGGTGTTGAGTCGCTAGATTTTAATATGTCAATGCCAGACTGGGAAGAGAAGTGCCGGCGGATCGGCGAGAACCCAAACACTATATTGAAGCCGTGGGTGAGCGATATCAGGGTCAAGCGCAACGGCGAATATTTGTTTGGTGCGGTAGTAGTGGAAGCGAATCGCAACCTGAACACCGACGACGCACGAATACTAGTGCAGTGCGACGGCTATTTGAATCTGATTGACGCACGATACCTGAACGGCCGCTGGAAAGGGATTGAAGCTACTGACGTCGCTTGGGACATCATCCAAGAGGTGCAGAATCGACCTAACGGCGACGTTGGTATTACTAGAGGAAGCAGGCAGTACCACACCGGCGTACGACGCGACAGAATGGATGATTGGGAAGATATTAACGCTAAAGACGCCCTGGTATCGCTAACTAATTTGCAAGATGGTAAGTTTGATTTTCGGTTCACCTACGACCGCAAGTTTGAGACGTTTCAGACGCTCGGTAATGAGCGGCCAGATGTGACAGTACATTACCCTGACGACGGGCTGGGTATTGGTGCTATCAGGATGGAGTTGCCACAATCTGGCGCAAACCTGTACAACAACATCATAGGCAAGGCCTCTGGCATGGGCGAAGAGACAATTCGCTATAGTGCTGAGGATGTTTTGAGCCAGCAGGAGTTTATCCTAAGAGAGAAAGTGCAATTGTACAACAGCATTAAAAACCTGAGCACACTGGCGGGGCACTGCGAGGCTGATGTGGCGATGATGAGCCGTTTGGTCGATTTGCCGCGAGTCACAGTGCGTGGTGCCCAGTTTGATTTGAATAGTATCGGCGTCGGTGATCGAATTGTTGTTAAGCAAAGTAAATATTCATCCTGCCCACTGAGCGGCTACTATCGTATCGAGCAGCTGTCGGTAAAAGTCGACGAGAACATGAGTGAAGAGATAACCTTAACGCTGGATAATTATGACCTATGAGCGAGCGGTTGAACCTAGTGGAGGAGCGGCGTGCCATTGGCAAATTGCGGGCACTTCTGCGTGCTACTGAGCAGATGAAAGCAGCACAGAGAACCAGCAATAAGTCTGGCATTATTTATTACGAAACGAAAAGCGCTCAAGAGTATGACGCGATGATACCTGTCACGCATGACCCCGCTTTTCTTGGTGGCAGAATAATCAAGATTGAGACGACATTTACCGCACGCAAACAACAGTGGCCTTACGTGCTGTTTTTGCCACAGTTTTATATCGGCGACGACCCTGACACGCTGGCGGGTGCGCAGCCAGTCACCGGCAGTATTATTGATCAGAGTTCGCCAGATATTAACAAACTAGAGATACCAAGCCAGTTGGTATTTAGCGCTACCGCCTCAATCGACAATCCGCAACCAGGGCAGACAAAATACGTCTACGCCAAGTGTACTTTTCTAGGGACCGACAAGGGGTCGTTCAGTATGAAAGCGAGCCTACTATGAATCGGGTGAGTATGCTGCCTGAAAATCAACTAGCGGACATCATAGCGTCACTTGACCGCAATATTCGCGATCTTAAAACTGGTCAGGTGATGGCGTCGAGCGGTCTGGTGTTTTACGAGAATGCCAGTAACGACGAGTGGGATTTTAACCAGGTGGCTAGTGTAGTTGGTGGGCAACAGCAATCCTCTGGCGTGCCATTTATCATCACGGCGACGGCAAAAAAGGATAAGATGTTCTTGTTGGCTGATTTGATTATTGACAAGATGTTGATAAATAGTGCAATGCCAGCGCGTATTGACATGATACCGATATCGAGCGATTTGCGGCACGCTCGCAGATGGTTTGCATACGTGTATGTGCAAAAGGGGCTGAGCAGTGCATTGGCACAGATGAAGTGTGCTGTGGTGGCAAATACTAACGTTGATTTAACCGTTGAAAGCAGGATGTTATGAGGATTCAAGAGATAGACGGTGAGACGATGGCGCGAATCATTACGCGATGCGAGCGTGAAATTACCGAAATGAAAGCCACGCAGCGTGTTGGTGCTGACGGCGTGCAGGTATTTCGCGTCAAGTTAGAAGCGGCGATCGACAAGAGTGACGCAACGTTTCTGAGGCGGTTCAAAATCGTATTTACGCCGAAATCCAGCACGTATCAGTCGGGCATGGTTTTTAAGCTGATGGTCGGTAGGCGCAGCAGCCACGGCTCGGGGCTAGAGGATGTCACTCGCTATTTCCAGCGCCAGCGAAACAGTGGTGGTGTACAGACGTGGCTAAATATATCAGATTTCTTGGTCGACCTCGGCAGTAACACGTTCAAAATCTACGCGTTCGCTACGTCTGATGGCGAGCTGAGAGTTGAGTATACCTAATCTGTAATGTAGTAAGTGAGAATGAATAATATACGAGACAAAGAATCAATGAATCAAACGCCTAAAACGGTGCGGGAATTGGGCATCATAATAACAGCACGCGATGATGTGCTGAATGAGCGACTATCTTCTATAAACGACAACGTGTCGCGATTGGCGGAGTCGGTAAGTCAACTGGCACAATCGAAAGCCGATGCCGAGGAGCTTAAAGCCCTGATAGCCCGCGTGGAACTGATGCAAGGCAATTATCTGTCCAAGAGCGAAGCCAAGATTGGTGCTGGCGTAATGACAGCAGTAATTACTGTGATTGGCTTTATGGTCGATTTGATTGTGAGAGTCGTGAATAAACCGTAAATAGGAGGCAACAAACAATGGCAGTCAGGCAAACCTACAATCCAAATATCAATGTCGGCGCACAGAGCGGTTGGTGCTTGCAATATGTTG
>ERZ772958.306-NODE-306-length-21815-cov-5.166222_pt1 | contig 21815 bp, 16 predicted proteins | sample MGYA00580681_ERZ772958 | MGnify/ENA primary metagenome ERZ772958 (study PRJEB29015, sample SAMEA2738089) | human oral metagenome | biome: human oral; feature: human-associated habitat; material: saliva | place: China | collected 2275 ...
GGCCTGTCCCCTGGACCGGCCGGCGGAGATGGTGAAGTTGGACAGGGGCGTGGTGGAGTCGTTCCTCGCCGTCATGGTGAAGCGGGACGTGTCCCTGGCGGCGCCGTCGACCGCGACCTCCTGGGTGGACACGGTGGCGTGAGCCTCGCTGGCAGCCGGCTTCTTGGCTGTCGCGGTGGGCGTGAGAACCAGGCTGCCCGTGGAGGTCGTGATCTTCGGGCTGAAGGTGTAGCTGCGCGCGTCCGCGCCGGGAGCCACGACTGTGGTCCCCAGGTCCAGGTCGAGATAGGAGCTCTGGTCCCGGGCGGTGTCGAAGTCGACCTCGTAGGTCAGGCTCAGGTGCTCAGGAGTGCAGGAAGCGGCTGTGACCGAGCCGGCGCTGTCCCCGTGATGGTTGTAGTACAGGTGGTCGAAGAAACCCAGGCCGGAGTCGGCCAGCTTCGATACGGGCTCGTCCTTGCCTCTGTCAATGTAGAAGGCACTGGTCCCGGCCACCCTGTCGCCGTCCGGAGAGGGGCAGGACCAGGTCCACTGACCCGGCACGGAGTCGGCCTCAATGGTGACGTCCGTGGCGCTCTTCGGGGCGATGGCCGATGGGATGCGGACCCTCCAGCTCAGACAGCCCTCGGCACTGTCGGAGCCGTGGCAGCCGGTGCCGGCGGGATGATAGCGCCCCTCCACGGTGATTCCTGGGCTCGGGGCGGCGGTTGGGACGGCTGCGCTCACCGGAGCGGCGACGGCGCCGACGGTGAGCAGGGGAAGAGTGATGGCGACACCCAGGAGGCGCCGCCACGGACGAGCGGATGGGAGAGATGGGACGTGCATGAGCATGCCTTTCACTGAAATGATCGGAAGGGACGCCGACCAGTCCTTTAATATATCTCTGAACACAGTGCTATGGAAATGGCGAAGTTCTTCTTCTGCCGCGCTTTCCCCGCCTTCATGAAAGAAATAGACAAAGGTCGGTTGCACCCAGCTTTCGGTGTAACCGACCTTTGTCGTGGTTCTTCGCGGCTCGTCTGCCAGACTTCGCCCCGTCAGTGCGGGCGCGTGGCCTCCTTCATCGTGGCGGTGAAGGTGACCAGGTCACTGCGCAGCGCTCCGAGCGCGTAGTGACGACGCTCCTCGTTACCGCCTGCGCCGTTGTTGCTGCTGGCGGCCGCCATGATCTCGGGGGCGTAGCGCTCCACGATCTTGACCGTGGCCGATCCACTGATGGCGCCGTCGGCACCGGCTGCGATGGCCTCGGCGACCTGCTCGGGCGTGGAGATGCCGAAGCCCAGCATCACTGGTGCGGCGGCGTCGGCGCGCAGGCGTTCCACCGACTCGGCGAGTCCCACGGTGGAGGAGGCCCGCTCGGTGCCGGTCACCCCCACCCGGGAGACGGCGTAGACGTAACCGCGTGAGGCCGCCGCCACTGCGTCCAGAGTCTCGGCCGCGGCCGACGGCGGGGCGATGTAGACGGCGTCGACACCAGCCTCCTCGGCGGCCCGGCTGAAGGGGGCCGACTCGCGGATCGGGACGTCGGGCAGCAGCACCGAGTCGATGCCGGCCTGCGCGCACTCGGAGTAGAAGCGCTCCAGGCCCATGGCGAAGGGCACGTTGCCGTAGATGAGCATGCCGATGGGCAGCCACGGGTGGCGCCGGCGCACCCGCCGAACCACCTCCAGGCAGTCCTGGAAACCCACACTCGCGGCCAGGGCCCGCACATGGGCCTTCTGGATCGTGGGGCCGTCGGCGACCGGGTCGGTGAAGGGCACGCCCAGCTCGAGGGCGTCGGCCCCACCAGCGATGAGCGCCTCGATGACGGCCTCGCTGGTGTCCGGGTCGGGGTCACCGACCATGACGAAGGGGACGAAAGCGCCCTCACCGCGCTCCCTGAGGGCGGCGAACATCGCGGGATAACGACTCATCTCAGAACTCCTCATCCGGGCCGGCGTCCGGGCTGGTGCCCCTGGCGGCGTTCAGACCCGCGTACTCGGTTCGCTTGCCCATCTGCTCCACCATGCGCGAGGCCCTGGCCACGGCGCCGTCAGTGGAGAAGGAGCCGCCCAGCCTCGCCTGCACCTGGTCGAGGTCCTTGTCCCCACGGCCCGACAGGCACACCAGCAGGATCGGGGGCTCCTCGCCGTCGGGCACCTGGCGGGCCATGGCCAGGGCCTGAGCCAGGGCGTGGGCCGACTCCACCGCGGGGATGATCCCCTCGTGGCGCGACAGCAGGCGGAATGCCTCGATCGCCTCGTCGTCACTGATGCCCACGTAGCGGGCCCGGCCGGTGTCCGACAGCCAGGCGTGCTCGGGCCCCACGCCCGGGTAGTCCAGGCCCGCCGAGACCGAGAAGGATTCCTCGACCTGTCCCTCCGAGGTGCGCATGAGGTAGCTGCGCGCCCCGTGGAGGATCCCCACCAGCCCCTTGTTGATGGGGGCGCCGTGGCGGGAGGTGTCCAGGCCCTCACCGGCCGGCTCAACCCCGATGAGCTCGACCCCGGGGTCATCGATGAACTCGGCGAACATGCCGATCGCGTTGGAGCCGCCGCCCACGCAGGCGATGACCGAGTCCGGCAGCCGCCCCGTCAGGCCCAGGACCTGGGCGCGGGCCTCCCGGGAGATGACCCGGTGGTACTCGCGCACGATCGTGGGGAAGGGGTGCGGCCCGGCAGCCGTGCCCAACAGGTAGTGGGTGTCGGCGAAGGAGGCCGTCCAGTCACGCAGCGCCTCGTTGACGGCGTCCTTGAGCGTGCCCGCACCACTGTCCACCGGGACCACCGTGGCGCCCATGAGCTCCATGCGCTCGACATTGGGCGCCTGACGCACGACGTCGGTGGCCCCCATGTAGATGGTGCAGTCCAGGCCCAGCAGGGCGCAGACCATGGCGGTGGCCGTCCCGTGCTGGCCGGCGCCGGTCTCAGCGATGATGCGCCGCTTACCCATCCGCTTGGCCAGGAGGGCCTGCCCCAGAACCTGGTTGCCCTTGTGGGCGCCACCATGGACCAGGTCCTCGCGCTTGAGCAGGATGCGGGCATTGCCCTCCAGCGGCAGGTTGCGCAGCTCGGTGACCGCCGTGGGACGCCCCAGGTAGCGGGTCATGAGCGTCTCCAGCTCGGCGGCGAAGGCCGGATCGGCCTGGGCATCGATGAAGGCGTCCTCGAGCTGGTCCAGCGCCGGGATGAGCAGCTCGGGCACGAACTGGCCCCCGTAAGGACCGAAGAAGGCCGGCAGGCGCGGATGGTGACCCGTCTCCTGGCCGCCCCGGTCCAGGGCCGACGACGACGTACCCTCACCCTTCGGCAGCGGTACCGCGGTGGCCAGCTGACGAGCGGCCTCGGCCGGATCCGGGGCCCCGGACAGGGACGAGCCCACCAGGAGGGCGTCCACCAGGCCCGACAGGCGCCGCACATCCTCGGCAGCACCGACCCCCGACTCACCCACAAGAACCACCCCGGCCGGGGCCAGCGGAGCCATCTCCTCGGTGCGCGCCAGATCCGTCTCCAAGGTGCGCAGATCACGGTTGTTGATGCCGATGACCTCCGCCCCCAGGGCCGAGGCACGATGCATCTCCTGAGGCGTGGAGACCTCCGTGAGCACCTCCATGCCCAGGCTGTGAGCCAGCTCGGCCAACTCACGATAGACGTCGTCGGGCACCACCGAGAGCATGAGCAGGACCGCGTCCGCCCCCAGGCTGCGAGCCGCCAGCACCTGGACCTCATCGACGATGAAGTCCTTGCACAGGACGGGCACGTCCACCACCTCGCGCACAGCGGCCAGGTCGTCGAAGGAGCCGTTGAAACGATCGGGCTCGGTGAGCACCGAGACCGCGGCCGCGTAGGGCGCGTACTGGGCAGCAAGCGAGGCCGGGTCGTAGTCGGAGCGGATAGTGCCGCGTGAGGGCGAGGCCGCCTTGCACTCCATGATGAGAGCAGGCTGCGGGCTGCGACCCTGGCCGCTACGGGTGCGCAGGGCGGCCGCGAAGGAGCGCTGCGAGCGCTCCAGATCCTCGGCTCTCAGGTGCCCGAAACGGGCACGCAGCTCATCAATGCGCTCGCGGCGCGCCTGGACGATCGAGTCCAGGACGGTGCCCGTGGCGATGAGACGCGCCTCGACCGGCTCACGGTGGGTGCGCTCGCCAGGGCCTGCGCCATCGGGTGACGCGGCGGGGACGGGGGCGGTGTCGGGAGTGGTCACGGCTTCTCCTCAGGCCGTCTCAGTGGCGAGGTCACTGGCTTTGGTCATGGACTCCAGGTGGCGGGCCACGCCACCGGAACGGATCTGCTCCAGGGCCGCCGCAGTGCCGTCGGCGAGGCTGTCGGCCCGGCCGGTGAGGTACAGCAGGGCACCGGCATTGACAGCGATCGCGTCGCGGTGGGCGGGCCGTCCCTCACCCGAGACGGCCTCGCGCAGCAGACGGGCGTTGTCGGCCGGCTCCCCACCCAGCAGGTCGGCCAGCTCGTAGGCGGGCACTCCCAGATCCGCAGGCGTGACCTCATAGGCCCGCACCCCGTCGGGTGTCGCCTCACGCACGAGGGTCGGCCCATGGACGGCGATCTCGTCCAGGCCCGAGCCGTGGACCACGAGCGCGCGCTCGCGCCCCAGCTGGACCATGGCCTCAGCGATCATGTCCAGCATGCCCGGGTCCCACACGCCCATGAGCTGGAAGGTCAGGTGTGCCGGGTTCACCAGCGGCCCCAGGACATTGAAGATCGTGGGCGTGGCCAGCGCCTTGCGCACCGGGGCCACGTGCCGCATCGCCGGGTGGTAGGCCTGGGCGAACAGGAAGGTGAAGTGGTCACGGGCCAACAGCTCGACCGCGGTGGCCGGCTCCACGTCCAGGGGCAGCCCCAGCTCGGCGATGACATCGGCCGCCCCCGTCTTGGAGGACACCGCCCGGTTGCCGTGCTTGGCCACCGCGACCCCCAACGAGGCGGCCACCAGGCCCGCCCCGGTGGAGATGTTGATCGTGCCCACGCCGTCGCCCCCGGTGCCCACGACGTCCACCAGCGGGAAGGACACCGACGGGAAGTCCCGGGCCACCTGGCGGAAGGCGCTCGCGGCCCCGGCGACCTCCTGGGGCTCCTCACCGCGGGCGTGCAGCGCCGCCAGCAGCGCCGCCGTCTCCACCTCGGACAGCTCGCCGGCGCCCAGGGCCGCGAAGACCGTGGAGGCCTGCTCGCGGCTCAGGCGTCGTCCCTGCACCACCTCTCGCAGCAGCTCGTGCGCCTCCTGCGCCGTGGCAGCAGGCGCGGCCTGCGCAGCGGCCGGGGCCGCGCTGTTGGTCTGACTCATTGGTCTGTAGCTCCTTCGCAGGTGGTTGAGGCTGGTCGAGCGCTCGAGGGTGATTCTGCCCGAACGGTGGCTCCGACGTCGGTATGTGCGGGCCGACGGGGCGCAGGTGTGGCTCAGGGGGTTCGGGCCAGGCCGGCGGTGACGGCCTTGAGCAGGGCCGGTCCCTGCGGGGTGAGGATCGACTCGGGGTGGAACTGCAGCCCGACCGCGGGCAGCGACCGGTGCCGGGCCGCCATGACGATGCCTCCGCTTGGGTCCTCATCTGTCGGGGTAGTCCGGGCAAGGCTGACAAGTGCCTCAGGAAGTGTGCGCGTGCCCAGGGAGTGGTAGCGGGCCACGTCCAGCGGACCGCCGTCGAGGACCGCGAAGGCCTCGTCCGCGCGCCCCGCCTCAGTGACCTCGAGGCGGTCGGAGCGGCCGTGGACCGGGCCGACCGGGGCGACCCGCCCGCCGCAGGCCTCGACCAGGGCCTGGAACCCCAGGCAGATGCCCAGCGTGGGTATCGCCTCATCCAGGGCGGTGGCGATGAGCTCCATGAGGCAGCCCGACGTCGCCGGGTAGCCCGGCCCGGGGGACAGGCACAGGACCGGGCGCCGCCCTGCCTGGCGCTCGGCCTCGGTGGGCTCCAGGGCGGCGAGCACCCGGGAGGCCGGCACGTTGTTGCGGTAGACCTCGATCTGGGAGCCGAGGGTCGCGAACTGGTCGACGAGGTTGTAGACGAAGGAGTCGCGGTTGTCGAGTAGAACCACTCGAGCCGGTGCCGATGCCTCGGCACGACTCCCGGTGGCCTGCCTGGTGCTCTGGCTGCTGGTAAGGGGCATGGCTCAGGCCTCCTTGCTGGTCCGGCTGCCGGTCCGGCTGTCGGTTTGGCTGCTGGTCTGGTCGATGACGAGGGCGGCGCCCTGCGCGGCGGCGACCGCCTCCAGGACGGCGCGGGCCTTGTGGACGGTCTCGGCTGCCTCGGCGGCCGGGGAGGAGGCCGCCACGACACCGGCCCCGGCCTGGACCAGGGCGGTGCCGGCGGACACGAAGCCGGAGCGGATGACGATGCAGGTGTCCAGCTCCCCGTCACCGCGGACGTACCCCACCGAGCCGCCGTAAGAGCCGCGACGCACGCCCTCTGCCTGGCGGATGAGCTCGGCGGCCCGCAGCTTGGGGGCCCCGGTGAGGGTGCCCATCGTCATGGAGGCGCGGAAGGCGTCCAGGGCATCGAGGTCCTCGGCCAACTCGCCGGAGACCTCCGAGACCAGGTGCATCACCCGGCTGTAGCGGTCCACGCGCAGCAGGTCCTGCACACTGCGGGTGCCCGGACGGCTGACCCGGGCGACGTCGTTACGGGCCAGGTCCACGAGCATGACGTGCTCGGCGACCTCCTTGGCGTCGGTGCGCAGCTCCAGCTCCAGGCGGGTGTCGCGCTCGTGGTCCACCGAGCCGTCGGGGTGCAGCCCGCGCGGCCGGGTCCCAGCGATGGGGCGGATGGCGACCCGGCCGCTGCGCACCGAGTACAGCAGTGCCGACTCCGGGGAGGCTCCGAAGAGCTCGAAGTCCGGGGCGGCCAGGTAGAACATGTAGGGGCTGGGATTGGCATGGCGCAGCACATGGTAGGCGGCCAACGCATCGGGGCAGTCAATGGTGAAACCGCGCGAGGGCACCACCTGGTAGACGTCGCCGTCGGCGATGTATCCGCGCATCTCCTCCACGACCGCCTCGAAGTCGGCGTCGGAGACGGTGGGCACCGCGTGCAGGACGGGGGAGTCAGGGCCACCGGCCGGTGCCTCAATGGCTGTGTCGGCAGCTGCGTTGGCGGCTGTGTCGGCGCTGTCGGCCGGGTCCTCGATCCCGTCGATGGCGGTGGCCAACGCCTCCATGCGCCGCTCCAGGTCGGCGGCGTCGACCGAGGCCCCCACCAGGGTCGCCTCCTGGGTGGGGTGGTCGACGACCAGGATGATGCGCGCGTCGTAGAAGAGGTAGTCCGGGCAGGTGTTGGCGCCCTGGTCCACCTCGGGCAGGGACTCGAAGGTGGACAGGTAGTCGAAGGCGAAGGCCCCCGCCTCCAGCGGCAGATGGGGGTGGTCGACCTTTGCCCGGGCCAGGAGGCGCAGCGGCTCGATCGTGGACAGGGCGGTGAGCCGCTCGCGCTCCTCGATGGACGGGTCGTCGTCGCAGATCGTGGGCAGGCTCAGAGTCAGCCGGCCGGGACGGCGGTCGGTGACGTGCTCGGCCAGCCCCGCCTCAAGACGCGCCAGAGCCGCCAGACCATCGGCCCCGGGGCCCCCTCCGTCGACGGCGTCCAGCGCCTCAGCCATCACGGTCCCGCCCCAGCACGTCAGCCTGGCCGAGGCCTCCAGGACGGCGACCGTGGTCCGCGAGGCCTTGGTCGTGATGTCGGCGCTCTCCAGCAAGACGCAGTCCACCGGGCGCACGGAGCCGCCCTGCGCGGCCGGGCCCGCAGTGGTGCGCAGCAGACCGGAGCGAGTCAGCTGCTCCAGCAGGGCACCGCCGTCGGCGTGGTAGCGCACTGAGCGCGTCAACACAGTGGGTGAGACGGTGGGCAAGGCGGCTGACGGTGCGGCCTCGGGGGCAGTGTCTGGCACGGAGTCTGGCACGGTGGGTGACATGGGGCCTCTTTCCTGAGATCGGGGTTCAGGCGGGCCTCTCACTCATGCGTCGGGCGGGCCCGCGGTGAGCGAGCCGGAAGGTCCTAACGCGTCAGGATGATGGCGGCTCGCCTCGAGGGGAGCCACCACCACTGGCGGACACGGAACGCTGTCATGGCACCGAGGGTAGAACGAGGTCGTGACGTGACCAAATCGTCGGCCGGAGATGAGACGCTGCCCGCACCGGTCGTGTGGCGTGCACAGGCGTCGGTGCGGCTCAGGCGCTCGTCCGCGTCAGTTGCCCAGGCGGAGGGTTCTTCCACCAGAGGTGGCACTGGGCTTGGCGCTTGGCCTGGCGCTGGGCTTGTTGCTGGGTCTGGCAGACTTGCTGCTCGCCTCGGCGACGGCGGAGGCTGCGTTGACAATGCCGGCGCCGCAGGACTTTCGGTCGCACTTGGACAAGGGGGTGGCCGTGTTCTGCAGGATGGTGACGATCTCCGCAGTCTTCAGATCGGGGTTGGCGGCCAGCATCAGCGCGATGGTCCCGGAGACGTGGGGAGCCGCCTGACTGGTGCCTATCATGAAGGAGTAAGCGGGGGCCTGTGGGGCTGTCGGCGACTCGTCGGTCGTGGACAGGATCTCGGGGCTGGTCTTGCTGGCCTCTCCACCGGGGGCGGAGATCTCGACGGTGTCACCGTAGTTCGAGAAGGACGAGCGGGTCCCGGTGCTCGTGGTGGCACCGACGGTGACGACGTTCTCGCAGCTGGCAGGATTGACGTTACCGGCGTCCTCATCACTGTTGCCGGCGGCGGCGACGATGATGGAGCCGCGTGCGACAGCGGAATCGATTGTCTTCTGCAGGAAGCGTGTGCACGCGCCAGGGCCGCCCAGGCTCATATTGATGACCTGGGCACGGTTCTTGTTGACCGGTACGCCGTTGACCTTGCCACCGGAGGCCCAGGTGATGGCATCGACGAGGTTGGCGCCGTCGGAGCCGCAGCGGCCCAGGAAGCGGATGGGCACGATCTTGGCGTCCGGGGCGACACCCGCGACACCATCGCCGTTGTTCGTGCGCGCGGCGATGGTGCCGGCTACATGGGAACCGTGCCAGGTCGACTGCTGGCCCTTGTCCCGGTGCTTGCTGCCTGCGTCATGGGCGGAGCACTCACCCGGTTCGGACCAGTTGCCCTCGTCGGAGGGATCGTCGTCGTAGCCGTCGTTGTCACGGGCGCTCTCGGCGTCGGAGATGAAGTCGTAGCCCGGCAGGAGCTGGCCCTTGAGGTCTGGGTGGTCGGTCAGGATGCCGGAGTCGATGACGGCGACCGTGATGCCCTTGCCGGTGGACTGCGACCAGGCGTTGGTGGCATTGATTCCGTAGGAGCCCGAGGTCATATCCCACTGCTCGGAGAAGTAGGGATCGTTGGGGACGTTGCTGTCCTTGGTGGAGCTGTTGTCCAGGGCGGTCATGTGCATGTCGGGCTCGACTGCCTCGATGCCGTCGGCGGCCTCGAGCGTGGAGATGAACTCCTTGACCTGATCCACGGTGAGCTTGTCACTCAGCTTCACGGCAGCCGTGCTCATGGCGTGAGCGGTCACGCTCTCCAGCTTGACCGAGAACTTGCCCGCGGCGGCGGTCAGTGCCTCCTTGTCCTTCGCGGGCAGAGAGTTGAGGACGTTCTCTCCGTAGGCCTTCGCGGAGGCGATGACCTTGCCCGCCGCCGAGTTCTCGGCGTAAGAGATGATGAAGCGGTCACTGGGCTCGGTGACCTTCGCCGCGTTGCCGTGGGCCGAGGCCGATGCCGCAGCGGTGGCCTTGTGTCCGCCGAGGACTCCGGCGCGAACCAGGCCGACGGCGATGAGACACACTGTCGCGACAGAGGCGACGACGATGAGCAGGACGCGTTTTCTGCTGAGGGTCATGGTGGGGAGGCTTTCGGTAGGGACGTCTCGGGACAGGGAGTGCACAGGAACCCCGAATGCGACGATTCTGGCATGAGACGGCGGAAAACTCCCACCGGTGAGTGTGGGGAGGCCTCCCCAGCGGGCTCTGGGGCCGGAGCTGCCCGGGTCAGACGCGCTCGCGGCGCCCGCCGCCCCGGCCTGCGCGCATGACCCGACTGCGGCGAATGACCACGGCGAGCGCCAGGGCCGTGAGCATCAGGAGGCAGATGAGACGCCCTGTCGGTCCGGTCAGCCAGGCCGTCAGGATCGCCATGCCGATGGTCGTGTAGACGGCGGCCCAGGCGATCGCCCCGGCGGCCGTGGCCGCCACGTAGCGGCGCAGCGGCATGCGGGCCACTCCGGCGGAGAGCTGGATGACGCTCTGGATGCCGACGGTCAGGAAGGACACCGGCACTGCCAGCACGCCCCAGCGCGCCGACCACGCCTGGGCGCGGGCATACACAGGGGACTCGAGCAGCGAGACCCACCGGGTGCGCGCGGTCCCCGCCGTGATGCCCCGGCCGATCCAGTACATGGTGTGCGAACGCATCATGGCCAGGCACCAGAAGAACAGGAAGACCCAGGGATAGGGCAGGGAGTGGATCCGTTCCAGCATGCGAGGAAGGCTAACCTAAGTCGGTCGGTGCCCGGTGGCGGGCTCGCCTATGCCCGTGCTTACGCCTGCGCCCGCGGGAGGCGTGGGGAACCGGCGCGTGGCCGCACCTCACACTGTGGGTTGGCCCGGCGGGCTGGGGCGGCGGGCCGCCGTCGTGGGAGACTTGGGTCAGACCCATGCCGGATATGAGGAAGAGCCAGGAACCGATCTCCGTGTCACCGATCCCCACACCAGAGCAGATGACCAGCGTCCAGCCCGCCGCCACCGAGCAGGCCCGGCTGCGCAACTTCTGCATCATCGCGCACATCGACCACGGCAAGTCCACCCTGGCCGACCGCATGCTCCAGGCCACCGGCGTCGTCCAGCCCCGAGACATGCGCGCCCAGTACCTGGACCGCATGGACATCGAGCGCGAGCGCGGCATCACCATCAAGTCCCAGGCCGTGCGCATGCCCTGGGCCATCGAAGGCGACGACGGCGTCACGCGCGCCTACGCCCTCAACATGATCGACACCCCCGGGCACGTCGACTTCTCCTACGAGGTCAACCGCTCCCTGGCCGCCTGCGAGGGCGCGGTCCTCCTGGTCGACGCCGCCCAGGGCATCCAGGCCCAGACCCTGGCCAACCTCTACATGGCCATCGAGGGGGACCTGACCATCATCCCGGTCCTCAACAAGATCGACCTGCCCGCCGCCGAGCCGGAGAAGCACGCCGAGGAGATCGCCTCCCTCATCGGCTGCGACGTCGACGACGTCCTCAAGGTCTCGGGCAAGACCGGCCAGGGCGTGCCCGAGCTGCTCGACCGGATCGTCGAGACCGTTCCGCCCCCGCACGGCGACCCCGAGGCCCCGGCCCGCGCCATGATCTTCGACTCCGTCTACGACACCTACCGCGGCGTGGTCACCTACGTGCGCGTCGTCGACGGCGCCCTCAAGCCCCGCGAGCGCATCGAGATGCTCTCCACCAAGGCCGTCCACGACCTGCTGGAGATCGGCGTCATCAGCCCCGAGCCCACGCCGTCGGCCGGACTGGGGGCAGGCGAGGTCGGCTACCTCATCACCGGGGTCAAGGACGTGCGCCAGTCCAAGGTCGGTGACACGGTCACCTCCGCGGCGGCCCCGGCCGACGAGCCCCTGTCGGGATACCAGGACCCCAAGCCCATGGTCTTCTCCGGCCTGTTCCCGGTGGACGGCTCGGACTTCCCGGCCCTGCGCGACGCCCTGGACAAGCTCAAGCTCAACGACGCCGCCCTGACCTACGAGCCGGAGACCTCCGTGGCCCTGGGCTTCGGCTTCCGCTGCGGCTACCTGGGCCTGCTGCACCTGGAGATCATCCGCGAGCGCCTGGAGCGCGAGTTCAACCTGGACATCATCTCCACCGCCCCCTCCGTGGTCTACGAGGTGACGATGGAGGACCGCAGCACGCATACGGTGACCAACCCCAGCGAGTTCCCCGAGGGCAAGGTCTCCTCCGTCTCCGAGCCGGTGGTGCGGGCCACGATCCTGACCCCCAGCGAGTTCGTGGGCACGGTCATGGAGCTGTGCCAGTCGCGTCGCGGCACCATGCAGGGCATGGACTACCTCTCCGAGTCCCGCGTGGAGATGCACTACGTGCTGCCGCTGGCGGAGATCGTCTTCGACTTCTTCGACGCCCTGAAGTCGCGCACCCGCGGCTACGCCTCCCTGGACTACGAGATGGACGGCTCCCAGGACGCCAACCTGGTCAAGGTCGACATCCTGCTCAACGGGGACAAGGTGGACGCCTTCAGCGCCATCGTCCACCGCGACTCGGCCTACTCCTACGGCGTCATGATGACCAAGCGTCTCAAGGACCTCATCCCGCGTCAGCAGTTCGAGGTCCCCGTGCAGGCGGCCATCGGCACCCGCGTCATCGCCCGCGAGACCATCCGGGCACTACGCAAGGACATGCTCGCCAAGTGCTACGGCGGTGACATCACCCGTAAGCGCAAGCTGCTGGAGAAGCAGAAGGAGGGCAAGAAGCGCATGAAGGCCATCGGCCGGGTCGAGGTGCCTCAGGAGGCCTTCATCGCAGCCCTCGGCGCGGACACTCCCACCGGCGCCAAGCCGGGCAAGTAGCGCAGCCTGCGGGCACGAGCAGGATCGAGCAGGGCTGAGTAGGACCGAGTAGGACCAGGACGGCGCCGGCGGACGACGGAAGGACGGTTGCGGACATGAGTGACACAAGCAGGCAGACCACGGTTGACGCTGCCCTGAGCGATGACGGCTCCGGGCTGGTCCTGACCCGGGAGCTGGCCCGGGTCCTGGGGGAGCCCCACGCCGGTGCTGACGGGCGTCACCAGGACGAGCCCTCACCGTTCCACGACGGCGACCTGGTGGGAACCGTCGGCGCGGTGTGCACCGTCAAGGGGCTGCGGCCCGACGCCGGTCCGGCAGGCGTCTCAGCGATCCACAAGGGCGCCGTCGACGGGCCGGTTGAGGTGAGCCGGACCGGGATCGTCACCGACAGGCACGGGGACCGCGCCCACCACGGGGGCAGTGACAAGGCCCTCTACGTCATGAGCGCCGCCGAGCAGCGCCACTGGTCCGAGGTCCTGGGCGGTATTGAGCCGGGGCGGCTGGGGGAGAACCTCCTCATCGAGGGCGACATCGACGACGTGGAGATCGGCGCGATCCTGTCCATCGGCGACCCGAGCAACGCAGGACTGCGGGTCAGGGTGACCGGCGTGCGCAACCCGTGCGCCACCTTCGCCCGCGGCGTGGGACGTGCGGACTGGGTGGAGGTCTTCTCGGCGCGCAACCGGGTGGGCGTCTACCTGTCGGTGCTCACCGAGGGGGCGGTGCAGACCGGCGACGAGGTGCGCGTGGTCTCCTCCCCGGGGCACCGGGTCACCTGCCGGCGCTGGTTCGCCCACCACGACCCGCGCGACGCCCAGGGGCTGCTCAACTCCGAGATCTTCGGCAACTGCGTCATCGCCGACTTCACCAAGAAGTACGTGCGGGCCGCCGCCCACGAGCGGGTCGGCTGACGGCGCCGCTCAGTGCCCGACGGCCCCGGGCAGACGGTTTCGAGACCTCACAAACGTAAAGGACGCAAGGCTCCGCATGGCTCAGCACCACCCGCCCCGCTCCCACGCCATCCACTCCAGGGTGCGCTCCTTCTCGCGCGCCGGCGGCAGGCTGCGCCCCGTCCAGGCCGAGGCCCTGGCCCAGCTCGGCCCCCGTTACGTGGTCGATGTGCCGCGGGCCGACGCCGTGCGCACCGTGTCCCCGAGCTTCCGACTGGAGCCGGAGAAGGTCTTCGGGCACATGGGTCAGGTCAGGCCGCTGATCGTCGAGGTCGGTTCGGGCAGCGGTGAGGCGCTCCTGGCCCATGCCGCCGCCCACCCGGGGGTGGACTACCTGGCGGTGGAGGTCTGGGAGACCGCGATCGCCCGGCTGGTGACCTCGATCCATCGCCAGGGCCTGCACAATGTGCGCGTCGTCCCCGCCGACGCCTCCCAGCTGCTGGCCACGGCCCTGCCGGTGTCCTGCGCCAGTGAGGTGTGGGTGTTCTTCCCCGACCCCTGGCGCAAGCCCCGCCACCGCAAGCGCCGCCTGGTGACCACCGCCTTCGCCGACTCGGTGGCGCGGGTGCTGCGTCCCGGCGGGGTGTGGCGCCTGGCCACCGACTGGGCGGACTACGCCTGGCAGATGCGCGACGTCATCGAGGCCGTGGCGGCGCTGCCCGCCGGCCTGCGCCCGGACATCACCCTGCCCTACTTCCGGCACGACGACGCCGGCGCCCGCCCCGACCTGGGGGCCGAGACCGCCGAGGAGGACAGCCTGGGCAACGGCCTGGACCCGGGCTCCCCGGCGGGCGTGCGCGGCGGGTGGTCACCCCGTTACGAGGGTCGGGTCATGACCCGCTTCGAGCAGCGGGGCCTGGATGCCGGGCGCACGATCCGCGACCTGACCGCCGTGCGCACTGAGGTGGCCTGGATCCCCGAGCGGGGCGCCTCCATGCTGGATCACCTCGAGGCCGAGGGGCAGACATGGAACCACTTGGAGTCCCAGCCCTGGCGCCTGCGCGAGGGGCGCGGTGACGGCTTGCTGCACCCGGCGGACCGGTCGTGAGCGCAGCTGCCAGGCTGCCCCGCCGCGCCTGGCTCATGGTCATCGTCGCCGGCTTCCTCGGGTTCTGCGCGGTCCTGCGGGCACCGGTCGGCGTCATCCCGCCCCTGCTGACGCGCCTGGGGCAGGACCTGGGGATGGGGGAGGTGGCGCGCGGCGCACTGACCTCCGTGCCGATCCTGTGCTTCGGTCTGCTCACCCCGCTGGCCTCGACGGTGGTGCGCCGCGTCGGCATCAACACCGCGGGCCTGCTCACCCTGGGAATGGCTCTGGCCGGGGCACTGCTGCGCTCGGCCGGCACCACCTGGGCGGCCTTCGCCGGAACCGTCATCATCGGGGCGGGGCTGACGGTGGGCAACCTGGTGGCGCCCATGGTCATCGGCCGCGACTTCTGGCACCGCACCTCACTCATGACGGGCCTGTACTCCTCGACCTGCAATGTCATCGTCACCGCTGCCACCGCCCTGGCCGTGCCGCTGGCCCTCCTCATCGGCTGGCAGGGCTCGGCCGCCGCCTGGACAGCCATGCCGGTACTGCTGGCCGGTGCCATGTGGCTGTGGGTCTTCCCGCCCGGCAGCCAGGCGCCCCGGCAGAGCCTGCGAGAGCGGTCGGGCATGACCTCCTGGGTGACGGAGCGCTCCCTGGCCCGTCCGACGTCGTCGACCGGTGCCGCCGTATGGAAACGCCCCCTGACCTGGGTGATGGCGGTGGCCTTTGCCGCCCAGACCTTCTCCTACTACGCGATCTCGGGGTGGCTGCCCACGGCCCTGGTCGACGAGCTCTCCATGAGCGAGTCCGGTGCGGGAGTAGCCGCCTCCGTGTTCTCCCTGCTGGGAATCGTGGGGCCCCTGCTGGTCCCGGTCATGTTCGAGGCGCTGGGGTGGCCGGCCAGCAGGGTCCTGGGCGTCATCTGCGCCTGCTGGCTCATGCTGCCGATCTGCCTGACAGTGGCCCCCGCCTACTGGCTGGTGCCCTGCATGCTCTCCGGCATTGCGCACGGCGCCTTCTTCGCCGCCCTGTTCACCCTGGTCATCCGCCGCTCGGAGTCGGTTGACGAGAACCGCCAAACCACCGCGGTCATCCAGACGACCGGCTACTGCCTGGCCGCCACGGGGCCGGTGGTCACGGGCTGGATCCATGAGCACAGCGGCGGCTGGGTGGCCCCGTTCGCCATGGTCGTGGGGGTACTGGTGCTCATGACCGTGTGCGCCCAGATCGCGGCCCGCGCCGGCGACTCCGGCAAACCCAAGCCGACCATTCCCGCCGGCGTCCTGTCCGGCGACGACGAGCAGGCCGAGCAAGGCGGCGACCAGTGAGCCCGACCCAGCCAGTGGGTGACCCCCTGCCGGGGATGGGGGAGCTGCCGGCGCAGGCGGCCGCCTCCGCACCGGACGGCAGCGAGCGCCCGTTCTCGGTGTACCTGCACGTGCCCTACTGCCGAGTGCGTTGCGGCTACTGCGACTTCAACACCTACACGAACCTGACCATGGGGCAGGGCGCCTCGGCCGAGGACTTTGTGGGAACTCTCGCCGGCGAGCTGCGCGCCGCCCGCCGCGCCATGGACTCTGCGGGCCTGCCGGTGCGCGCCGCGCAGACCGTCTTCGTGGGCGGAGGAACCCCCACCATGCTGCCCGCCTCCGACCTGGTGAGCATGCTGGAGCTGGTGCGTGAGTGCTTCGGGCTCGCAGCAGACGCGGAGGTGACCACCGAGGCCAACCCGGACTCCGTGGACGAGGCGGACCTGGTGGCCCTGGCCGAAGGCGGTTTCAGCCGGGTCTCCTTCGGCATGCAGTCGGCCGTGCCCCATGTGCTGAAGGTCCTGGAGCGCACCCATGAGCCTGCCCGGGTGCCCCGCGTGGTGGAGTGGGCGCGACGGGCGGGCCTCAGCACCTCCCTGGACCTCATCTACGGGGCGCCGGGGGAGTCCGCCGAGGACTGGCAGCGCTCCCTGGACGCGGTGACCCGCATCGGCCCGGACCACGTGAGCGCCTACGCCCTGGTCATCGAGGAGGGCACTCGCATGTGGGGGCAGGTCCGCCGCGGGGAGCTGCCGATGCCCGAGGACGACGACGAGGCCACCAAGTACGAGATGGCCGACGCCGCCCTGGGACAGGCCGGCTACGAGTGCTACGAGATCTCCAACTGGGCTCGGCCCGGCTCCGAGTGTCGCCACAACCAGGCCTACTGGCTGGACTGGGACTGGTGGGGAGCCGGGCCCGGAGCCCACTCCCACCTGGGGGACGTGCGCCTGTGGAACACCAAGCACCCGGTCGCCTGGGCCGGGCAGATCGCCACCGGTCACCTGCCCGTGGCCGGGCATGAGATCATCGACGCCGAATCCCGTGAGCTGGAGCGGATCATGCTGGGCATCCGTCTGCGTGAGGGCATTGAGCTGGCGAGCCTCGGGAACCGGCCGGACTGCCCCTCAGCAGACCGGCCTGACGTGGCTGGAGCCACCCCGCCGCACCTGGTGCCCGTCGTGGCCGGCCTCGTCGGCGATGGACTCCTCGATGCCGGAGCGGCCCTGAGGGGCCGGGCGGTCCTCACCCTGCGCGGCCGTCTCATGGCAGACACCGTCACCCGCGCCCTGACCCAGTGAGCCCGAAGCCGATCCGAACTTCTGGTAGGTTAGGATTTCGATCTGCAATCGAAGGAATTCTGACTGTGCTTTCCATCTGGCTCAAGCGCGTACTTGCGGCTCTCATTATTCTAGGGCCGATCGGAGCAGTTCTTAGTCGTTTTTCGCAGCTCGGTGGAAGCGGTAGGAGAGCCAGCAGATGCTGCAGTAAGTTGTGTCGCGTGGCGAGTCGAGGGCATCTCCTGGTCGCCACCACGGAGCTCGTCTTCGAGCTCCACCCCAGTAGGAAGAAGGTCCTTGCCGCGAGCAGGCAGGTGCGGGCTGCTCACGATCTGCCGCTGCTGATGCAGTGATATTTCCAGTGTAGTGCCAGGGAACTGTGCCAGTCTGACGGGATGACTACTCCACAGTATCCAGGTTACCCAGACGACGGTTCCCAAGTTGGTGGCGTCCCTCAGGGAGCAGGTTCCCCCGGCTACGGGCCGCAACCAGGCTACGATCCCCAGGCCGGGAGCGTTCCGGGCTACGGGGCACAGCCCGGCTACGGGGCCGGCCCCGACCCTCAACAGCAACCCGGCTATGGACCCCAATCCGCGGCCGCTCCGGGCTACGGTCCCCAGCCGGGTGGGGTGCCGGGCTACGGTCCCCAGCCCGGTATGGGTGCCGGTGGAGGGATGCCTCCCTATCCTGCAGGCGCGATGGGAGGCGCGCCGCTGAGTGTCGGTGACGGCATGTCCTGGGCGTGGTCCAAGTTCAAGGAGAATGCGCTCATTCTCGTTGTGGGGATGGGCTTGTGGACGGTTCTTTCCAGCTTCACTGTAGAGGCCCACTACACTGTCAACGGAGAGGAGCACGGCTTCAGCCTGGGAGTTCCCTTCGGAACATACATCGCCTTCGCCATTGGCCTCTTCGCTAGTATCGTGACCACTCACATGGCGATCAAGGTGGCCACCGGGAGACCCTTAGCCTGGGGCGACCTGTTCACTTTCCCGAACTTCGGTGCGAGCCTTCTCGCGGCTTTTCTCACGTGGCTCGCCACGTCCGTGGGCGCCCTCCTGTGTGTTGTTCCAGGCATTATCGCGGCCTTCCTCTTCCACTACTCGGTGTACTTCACTGTGGACAAGGGGATGGACGGCATCGCCGGAATGAAGGCGTCCTGGGCCACCCTGTCCAGTCATGTCGGAGAGCTCTTCCCCTTCGCTCTGACCGGTGTTGGCCTCTACATTCTCGGCGCGATCACACTGATCGGCTGGCTTGTGACGGTCCCGCTGGTGATGTTGCTCTCCGCCTACTCCTACGTGCGCATCCAGGGCTACGACGTCGTTCGCTGACCTCATCCCCCCCCCAGTCTCCTTCGCGCCCCGCCAGCTCCAGCCGGCGGGGCGCGAACTCGTTGCGAGCTGGAGGGCGCACCCGCTCGGCTAGAGTGAGGCCGACGTCGCTCAACGTCGTCGTCGAGAACGATCCTTCCCCTCCCAAGGTTATCCGTGCCCCTGAGCCCCACCATCCCTGACCCGCGTGACGCGGACGAGCGCCCCGCCCTCATCCTGGCCAACCTCGGCACGCCAGCGGCCCCCACGGCCAGGGCCGTCCGGCCCTTCCTGCGGGAGTTCCTCTCCGACCGCCGGATCGTCGAGATGCACCCCCTCCTGTGGAGGCCGGTCCTGGAAGGCATCATCCTGCGGGTGCGTCCTCGCGCGTCGGCGGTGAAGTACGCCACCATCTGGCGCCCCGGGGAGGAGGCCAGCCGCTCGGGCTCCCCGCTCATGCACTACAGCGAGCGCCAGGGCGAGCTGGTCCAGGACGAGCTCGGCGAATCGGTCCAGGTGCGTATCGCCATGCGCTACGGGCAGCCGGCCCTGCGCCGCGTCATGGGTGAGCTCATGGAGGCCGGCTGCCGCAGGATCGCCCTCATCCCGCTCTACCCGCAGTACGCCGCCTCCTCGGCCGGCACCGTCGTCGATGAGGCCGCCCGCTTCATTCTGGCCTCCCGCAACCAGCCCGAGCTGCGCACCATCCGCTCCTTCGAGACGGCGCCCGCCTACATCGAGGCCCTCGCCACCGCCCTGGAGCAGCACTGGCAGGTCCATGGCCGTCCCGACCCGGCCGCCGGCGAGCGTCTCCTGCTGTCCTTCCACTCCATCCCCCAGGCCATGCACGACGCCGGAGACCCTTACCGCTCCGAGTGCGAGCGCACCGCCCAGCTCCTCTCGCGGCGGCTCGACCTGCCCGAGGGCCTCGCCCGGCTCACCTTCCAGTCCGTCTTCGGGCCCGCCGCCTGGATCGGGCCGGCCACCATTGACACGGTCGGCGAGCTCGGCCGCGCCGGCTGTCCCCGCCTCGACGTCATCTGTCCCGGCTTCGTCTCGGACTGCCTGGAGACTCTCGAGGAGATCAACCAGCTCAACCGCGAGACCTTCACCACTGCCGGGGGCGGCAGCTTCCACTACATCCCCTGGGGAAACGACTCCGACGGCGCCATCGCCGCCCTGGCTCAGCAGGCCAGAAAGGTGCTGGCCGGCTGGATCTGAGTCCGGCGCGTCTCCGCGGCCGCAGCAGGCCGGAAAGTCGGTCTCAGCACGAGAGACCACAGGCCCTCACCGGGGAAACTGATGCCCGGGACGGTATGGTGACGCGAACAGTACCGATTCTGTGAGGAAGTTGCCGTGCATCTTGAGTGGTGGTCCGTCCTGCCCTTCGCGGGCATGCTCGCCTGCATCGCCGTCCTGCCGCTGATCCCGGCCACGGCCCACTGGTGGGAGAAGCACTCCAGCCAGCTGATCGTCGCCGTGGGCCTGGGGGTGCCGGTGGCCGCCTGGATGTGGGTCGCCCTGGGCTGGACGTCCGTCTTCGCCGCCGTGGTGGAGTACGTCCAGTTCATCTGCCTGCTGCTGGCCCTGTTCGTCGTCTCCGGAGGCATCTTCCTCAAGGGCGACATCCGGGCCACGCCCCGAAACAACACGATCTTCCTGGCCATCGGTGGAGTCATCGCCTCCTTCGTGGGTACCACCGGCGCCGCCATGCTCCTCATCCGGCCTCTGCTGGCCACCAACAAGGAACGCCACTACCGGGTGCACACGGTGCTGTACACGATCTTCATCGTGGCCAACTGCGGCGGCCTCCTCACGCCCCTGGGCGACCCGCCCCTGTTCCTGGGCTTCCTGCGCGGAGTGCCCTTCACCTGGACCTTCAACCTCCTGCGCGAGTACCTCTTCGTCAACGTCATGCTGCTGGTGAGCTACTACGCCCTGGACTCCTACTACTACTCCCAGGAGCCCGCCAAGGCCGTGCACGACGACGACACCGAGATCGAGCCCCTGGGCCTCAAGGGCTCGCTTAACTTCATCTTCTTCGCCGTCATCATCGCCGCCGTCGCCTTCGCCCCCTCCGTTGACGTCCACGCCATTGAGGAGGGTCACGCCGCCCTGGGTGACTGGCTCCCCGTGCGCGAGGTCATCATGCTCGCCTCCGCGGCCGGCTCCTACTTCCTGGGCAGCCGGGAGATTCGCTTCAAGGACAATCAGTTCACCTGGGGTCCCATCGCCGAGGTCGCCATCCTGTTCATCGGCATCTTCCTCACCATGATCCCGGCCCTGCACTACCTCGACGAGGTGGCCGGCTCGCTGCCGCTCAACGAGGTCACCTTCTTCGTCTTCACCGGCGGGCTCTCCTCCGTCCTGGACAACGCCCCCACCTACGCGACCTTCTTCGAGATGGCGGGCAAGGTCCCCCACCCCGGCGGCGCCGACGTGGCCGGGGTCCCCGAGCTCTACCTCGTGTCCATCTCGCTGGGGGCCGTCCTGTGCGGTGCCATCACCTACATCGGCAACGGCCCGAACTTCATGGTCAAGTCCGTTGCCGAGTCCGACGGCGTCGAGATGCCGAGCTTCGGCGGCTACGTGGGGCGCTCCATGAAGCACCTGGTGCCGATCATCGCCGCCATGGTCCTGCTATTCATCGCCCCGGGCCTCCTGTGGAAGGTGTTGGGCGGGGTGCTCACCGTGGGGCTCCTGGGCCGCGACGCCCTTCTGCTGGCCCAGTCCCGCCGCCTGGCACTGGCCGACCAGGCCGAGGCCGCTGCGGGCTGAGCCGCCGCCTGGTTGGTGAACATGCCACCAGCCGGTGCCGGCGGCACGTAGGCCGCAGTGTAGACCTTGCGCGGGTTCGCCGGGTTCTTGCTGTTCGGGTCGAAACCGGAGAAGGCGTCCCGGAAGGCCGGCCGCTTGCGCAGGATCGTCGCCCAGGACAGGCCCGACTGGAAGGCCTCCAGGCTCAGCCGCTCGAACACGCCCCGCTCATCGCGCACCGGCATGCCCCACTCGGTATCGTAGTACTCGCGCAGCAACGGGTCGGCGGCGGCCCAGGCCGGCCGGGCCAGGCCATCGTCACCCACTACCAGGTCCGGGTTGTCGGGCTCCGTCACGAGTGCCTCCTCGTCGGTGATGCGTGAGAGTCGTCCGGCCAATATCGCATCCCGGTCGACTCGTCCCAACGGTAGCGGTGATGGCGGCCTCGTGGTCCGTGCCCGCCTCACCCAGGCCTTGTCCGTCGCCTGCGTCGGCAAGCGATAGGCTGTGGACCTGTGAGCGACCCCCTCATTCTCGGTATCGAGTCCACCTGCGACGAGACCGGCGTGGCCCTTGTGCGCGGCCGCGAGCTTCTCGCCGACGTCACCGCCACCTCCATGGACCAGTACGCGCGCTTCGGCGGCA